>MDTF01019037.1_pt1 | contig 13111 bp, 20 predicted proteins | sample 811191 | NCBI WGS metagenome assembly MDTF01 (sample SAMN05326649, study PRJNA326480) | marine metagenome | isolation source: seawater | place: Southern Ocean | collected 2011
TAGTATGTTTTGCGGTGCAAAAACATTTAACCAACCAATAGATTCATGGGATGTATCGAATGTAACTAAGATGGGTAATATGTTTTGCGTTGCAATAAATTTCAATCAACCAATAGATTCATGGATAATTACTAATGTAACTAATATGGCTTATATGTTTTGTGGGGCAACAAAATTTCAACCAACCAATAGATTCATGGGATATGTCAAATGTAACTAATATGGCTTATATGGTGAGCCCAATACATAGAATGGGTGTATCCAATCATATATTGAGAATTAACCAATTAAAATATAAATTGGTTAATTCTCAATATTCTTATATAAAAAAAAACATATATTATAAAGACATAACACAATATGAATGATCCTGATTTAATAAGTAAATTAAAATTTGTTGGTAGAATTAAACAAAATGAAAAAGTTAATACAAAATACCTATACACACAGCCTGATAATTATGTAACATCAATAACACGAAGTTTGGTATACCAAGATAGCCGTGAAAATTTAGTAACATTTTTAAACGATATTATGGGCAAAGCTACTACACTAATTGAAGATTATTCAGTTTCAAATGACATGTCGAAAAAAAAGTTATGTATGAATGTATTTTCAGATTTCATTAATTCAAAAGAAGGATTAAAGAATCTAATAGTAACATATAAAGATGATGTAATGTTTGGATGTAGATTGGATACATTAATTCAACAGATTGAATCGAAGGAATTTGAATTTAATGAAAAATTAAAAAGAATCGGTATTTTTAAAAATAGATATTCATTAAAAACCGAACCATCCATTACTGGTTCATTAAAAACCGAATCATCCATTACTGGTTCATTAAAAACCGAATCATCCATTACTGGTTCATTAAAAACTGTCCCACTCAGCACTGATTCATTAAAAACTGTTCCACTCAGTACTGGCACATCATCAGATACATCATCGTCGGATACATCATATGATACATCATCGTCGGATACATCATTGCCATCATCATTGCCATCATCATTGCCATCATCATTGCCATCATCATTGCCATTAGCACCACAATCTATGTCAATCCGTATTGAAGATGCCATACCTAATTCATGGACTTAATATAACAAATGTTAATAACTAAATCATAATGTATTTATATAAAAAAATAAATATATATAATTACAATTACAATTACAATAATTACAAATGAATATTCATTATAACAAATATCTAAAAAAACTATCAGTTGAAACAGATTTAATAGTTTCAAAATTATTAAAGAGTACAATAAAAAAAATTAAAAAAAAAGGGATTAAAGTATATATTATACCAATCCACAATAATTATGGATATTATATTACAGACATATCATATGACATAATTTCTGAAAAAATTGGATATGATTTTATAGATGAACCATTTATGATTATTCCATTAAAAATAAATCATGATAATGAGTTAGATGTTCAAGATGGGGGTATTTATATTCAACATAATGTTCAATATAAAAAAAAAGAATGTTTGCAAAAAATATTAGAAAACGATTTTGGAAATAAATATGAGTGGGATAAAACGAAGGCAAATGATATATTTATTAAATATTGATTTATTTTTTTTTTTACCTAAACTATTTAATTTTTCCTTGACTCTGTTCTCCTCCGCTTTAAGTTGTGCCAACCCAGTTGTATTCAATGTAATGGATGATCTCAATTTAGAAACAGTTGCTTCCAATTTGATTAATGCTTTATTATTTTTAGCAATACTGTTCTCGTTTGTTTTTATAAAAGAATTTTGACCTAAATTTATTGAGTTTTGAACTCCGGGGCCATTTGATGATTCTGAAGTAGAAAGATGGTTAATACAATCAGTTGTTTTATTGTTCATAAATTCTTTATTGTTCGAAGAATAAATTAAAAATAAAAATGCGATAATAGATACAATTGATATTAAAACAATACAATCTTTGAAATTAATTTGAATAGTAGCGAAGTGCATTTATATTATTTAGTTATATTAAATTATGAAATAATTACTTTATGCATTGCGGTGATGCATCAATCGAGAATCTCTTTTTATGACATTTATTATGACATCCATTTGGACATCCAAATAAAGTTCCATTTACACATTGTGCGCAAAAACCTCTTGTTCCATTATTAGACTGTCTGTAACATGAACACTTACTATTCCTTTCTTTATAAGAGTATGTTCTTCTTCTATATGGTTTAATATCTTTTTGAAATTGTAAATCACCTAATATAATAAATGTTATAACAATAAGTGTGAAAATTATTAATAAATAAATTTTATTCATATAGATATATGTTAGATATCTTTTATAAAAAACACCGAATGAACATTAATAACCAAGTAATAAAAAAGTATAATTATTAGTATACCAATTAACCATTTCATATTATATTATATTATATTTAGATAAAAAAAACAATATTGTTTTAATACAACAAACTTAATACAGCAAACTTAATACAACAAACTTAATACAACAAACTTAATACAACAAACTTAATACAGCAAACTTAATTATGGATTATTCGTGGTAAAAATATAATATAAGTAATTAATATATGAATGTTAAAAATTTTTGCTCAAAAGGAAATCTGGTAACGGTTAGATGTAACCCTGGTAATCGCAAACTTTGGTTTAAAAATCAAGATAAAATAGACCCCGTTCAATCAAATATTCAAAATGGATGTTGGATATGCAATATTGATCAACAACAAAAAGAGAATAGTAAATTATGTGAGAGATCATTGTTTAATCCAAATACAGGACCATGTGAATTTGTATATGATGTTAATGTTATTCGTGGAATGCAGCAATCTGATTTTAAAACACATCCAATCAGATAAAATAATATAAAATAAAATAAAATAAAATAAAATAATATAAGATAATACTATATGGAGTATTATGTTATGAAAAAAACTTCAACTGGGGTTAATTTTTTAGAAATGGATTCATCAAATAACTTTAAAAATGTATTGGAAAAAAAGATAAACTCATTGAAAACATTAATAAAACATCCAGATAAAAGAATAATAGTATATTGGATGAGGCATTGTCAGAGTTGTGCTAATATAAAATATAAATTAGACCCATCACGTCATTTAAGTACACCTGCGTGTACACAGAAAGGATTATCAATGTCTCTTGCAATAGGTCAAGAATTATTGCAGAAAAATGTTAGTTTTGATCAAGTGATGTGTTCCCCTTTACCACGAGCAATGATGACTGCATATTTTGTTTGTAAAACATTGGGACATACTGATATCACAGTTATACCACATATTTCAGAAAAAACATCGATTGTTAATAATCATGCGCCATATGGGACTGAGACCTCAAATGCAGTTTCATTTAAAGAATGTAAAAATTGGGTGTCAGCGTTAAATTCATTAAAAAAGGGACCATCTGTTGAAATTGATATAAATGAAAAAGAGTTAAGAAAAGCATATAATGGATATAATAAAAAAAATTTTGTAATTAAGGGTAATATTCATAAAGATTATTTAAAATTTTTGAAAAATGTCCTTATTGACACGGGTGACGCAGATGAGTCAAATGTATTAATAGTAAGTCACCAGCATTATATAAAAAACATAGGGAAGCCCTTTGGGTTATCTGGGAAGATTCAAAATAATAGAATTGTAAAGGTTGAATATAATATAAGGAATGATATAATAGTTGCTACTGATTTTGAATATAATGAATATAAAGATTTAAAAACAAAAGATATTCATGATTATTATGGTGATAAATTTTTGAAAAAATTAAAAATAGTTGATTGTAAGCATTTGTATAGCAACAGTAGCAATATGGAAATTAATAAAAATAACAAATACAGGAAACGCAAGTTAAAAACGTTATCTAAAATGTCAAATATAATAAATTATTTATAATGTTTATTTCAAAATATTTTATGATGAAATAAGTTGTTGTAATATGACCAAGTCAATCGATGAATCTAATTCAGCTCCATTGGAAACCAAGTTTGGTAAGAATTCTTTTTTAAAGAACCATCCTGAACATTTAGCATTCCACCATCCTTGATTGCCACATCCGTCATAATAATATTTTTTACCATAATCGTTATGGTGGGGGTGGGCAATTAATACAACACCTTTTCCATATGTAATAATCGTCATATCATGTAATAATGGTATGGGATCAATACCATCCTCAATACCATCTTCATTACCATCTTCAATACCACCTTCAACCTCGTCGTTAATTATATTGTTGACAAGAGTATCATCTGGAGTTGAAGTAGGTTGCGTAGTCGGTGTAGTATGTGTCGTCTGTATAGGTGATACTGGAATACTATTGTGATCAACTTCAGGTGGTATTGTAATACCATCTGGCCCATCTGGCCCATCTGGCCCATCTGAACCATCTGGCCCATCTGAACTATTCGGAACACTGTATCCTATATTGTTGTTATTGATTGATATAAGTTTATATGTATTTAAATCTATTTTTGCAATAATTGTATTTTTATTTATTTCGATAAATTTTTGCAAAAAATTCTCTTGAGGTTGATATACGTTTTTTTGTTTTTGGGAAGACATAAATGATATTTTTTTATCACTCAAATCTTGAATTGTAATATATGCATAATCCATTTTTATAAATATATAAATTATGATTTAGGTTATATAAAATCATTTTTTATAATCAACATTATTATAAATGAATATGAATAAAGACCTTTACAAAGACCTTTATAAAGACCTTTACAAAGAGTTAGGGTTACATAAAGATGTAACTGACAATGAAATAAAAACTAAATATAGAATATTAGCCAAAAAATATCACCCAGATCGCAATGATGGTAAAGAGGACAAATTTAAAAAGATCCAACATGCTTATGAAATTTTATCAGATAAAATAAAAAGGCGTAAATATGACAATTCAATGAAACCAATGACATCAAACACGTTTTCATCAAACACATTTTCATCAAACACATTTTCATCAGTGTTTAGAGGAGGTGGGGGGGATATAAGAAAATCACGCAGACATTCAGGTGGGGGAGATACATCATTAAATATTAATATTAAAGTAACATATAAATTAAAAGAAATATTCTATGGAGGTAAAAGACGACTTACATATAATAGAAAATTAATATGCGATATATGTGATGGACATGGATGTGAAAATTTAGAGCATATTAATAGTTGTATACAGTGCAATGGATATGGTCAGATTAAGAGCGTAATAAACCTAGGGCATCAATTTATACAATCAATGCAGGAATGTAAAAGATGTGGTGGTTATGGGAAATACATTAACCCAGAACATAGATGTACTCGGTGTAATGGGTCTAAAATATATAATAAAAAAGAAATACTAGAAATAAATATACCAGTTGGTATAAATAATAATAATAAAGTTAAATTTAATAATATGGGACATAGTGGTGGACATTTAATAATAACATTTATAGAAGAATATGATGCATCATATAAAAGAATTAATGATGATTTTATATTTTTAAGAAAAATAAATGTATATAAAATGATTAATTATTCAGAAATAATAAATCATCCAGAATTAGGTGATATTATGCTATACCATGATAAAGCAATTGATTTAACCAAAATTTATTATATTTGTGATAATGGATTCCCAAATATTACAACAAACAAAAAAGGAAAATGTTGTATTAAATTTATTTTTAATTATATCGAAATAATAGATACATCGTTAATTAAGAAAGATCTTGATAACATAGATTGTAAAAAATATAATATTAAATAATAATATATGTATAGTAGAATTAATACATTATTAGACAACTATAGATTAATATCAATAAAATATACATTGAAACTAATTAAAGAAAATGAGTGTAATAAGTTATTATTAGAAATATTAATAGATATTAAAAAAGAAATAAATAAAGATATAATACAACTTATAAATAAACCTGATAATATATGTGATCTTGAAAAAAAATCAAAACAAATATTAGAAATTTATTATATTATTTATAATAATAGACGTTCTTCTGTTAATTCGTATAATCCAGAGTCAGATCAAAATTTAACTGAATTAGATAAACAAAATCAGAATAGAATTAAACATTTATTCAAAATAATTAAATAGTTTAATCATTCATAATATATATCGTCTGCATCGTCTGCATCGTCTGCATCGTCTGCATCGCTTATGTCGTCATAATTACTGTAATATCGAGCATCACTTGAATCATATGAATCGCTTACATAGCTTGTATTACTTGTATCACGTGTATCATCGAATTCGTCTGCTTGTTCTGTATATTTAATCATTTTTTCTTCATAATCATGTTCGACTTGTTTGATATGATAATAATAATCCTCATAGCACCTTACATCTGGAATTCCTTCAATTCTCATTTGAAGTGATTTTATATCACCGTCAAACCGTTCGCTTTTTAGATGTTTTGTTGTCATGTATGTTAATTGTTCTTCTCTTAGTTTGATATATCTCATCCACATTTGTGAACAAAACATTTTATCAATATCTTGACGGTACCACTGTTCTTTCCACTCGTAATTTGGTCCAGAGAAAGATATTGTGCTAATTTTACGTTCAGGTAGAGAAGGTTCATAATTATCATAATTACTTCGATAAGGCGGTTTTATATTTGATCCTCTATTCCGGGATCTCCTGGGTTGTTCAGGAATGTTATTAGACAAATAATCAGATCCATTCTGATTTTCATCATTACTGTTGTTTATATCGTCAGAATTTATATCAGAATTAGAATCCATTTCAATTCTGATGTTAGGTTCGATGTTAGTTTCGATGTTAGTTTCGATGTTAGTTTCGATGTTATCCTTAGATTCACTTGGGCAATATTTACCCTGAAGTTCCAAGAATCGTTGTTTTACATGTTCTTCCTCCGGACATGATTGTCTTTGTATTGTTTTATCCGTTTTTGTAGGAATAGTCAACACTATATGTTCCCATGTTTTAAATAAAATTGTTGATTTAGATTCCAATTTCGTAGAAGTACCATGTTGTTTGATATTATCAGATTTATTTTCTGATAATTTTTTATTTGTTCTTGTTGTATTCATTTTATTATAATTTAATTGATGATAAATATAATTATAAATCAGTTTTTATATGATCCCCCAATAATTAAGCATGGTTATAACATACAGTCCAATATACAGTCCAATATGCATTATTATTATTATTATTATTTAAGTTATTTAAGTTATTTAATCTAATCATATATTATAATGGCTGGTAACAATTGTATGTCAGGGGCTATACATTTAACAAAAGATCAAAGGATAAACTTATTAAAAGCATCCTATTATAAATCAAGGTATTCTGCAACAAAACAAATTTGGGTTTCTCCAAGTCAATTACAAGAGGTACCCGGAGATGGAATCAGAGGACCAATCCAATTTTCATCAAAACATTTTACTGGAACTGATGGATGGGGGGCTACTTTGGCACAGCCAACAATGGATAATTTATCAGGATTTGGATGTAATGTTGGGATAAGTGGATTTTCAGCAAAACATGGATATTGTGGAACAAATAATGGTAGTGTTGGATATAGCTGTAAAAAGGAGGAATTCTTCCCAACAACTACACCCTTACCAGAATTGCCCAATATTGCGACAATAACGTCTGCATTCCAATATAGACAAGAAATCTATAAAAAATATGGCAATAACCCATTATATTGTGACGGGTGTGTTACAAATTCAGAAAATGATCCACATTTTATTAATCATAATGATGGGTTTTTTTTTAAAAATTGATTAATTATTATAATATTTACATTAAAATTATAATAAAATGAATACAACAAATAAAGAATTTAAGATGATTCCCCAAAATAATAATACAATAACATCCAACTGTTCAGTGTGCAGAATAAATGCAACAAACCCTATATATTGCCCGTCCTTGCATATCGATCATATTATGTGTATAGACTGTGCGGAGAAGTGGTTTTTATCAAAGGGTGTTAATAATTTCAACTGCCCATTGTGTAGAGAGCCATATGATTATGCTGTCAAATGTTTATTATATATACGCCAACGGCGTCAACGACGCCAACAACGTCAACAACAACGTGGGCAACGTGAGCAACAACGTGAACAACAACGTGAACAACAACGTGGGCAACGTGAGCAACAACGTGAACAACAACGTGAACAACAACGCCAAATACGTGAACAAGAGTATGCACATTCCAATACACATTCCAATACACATTCCAATACACATTCCAATATTGATATGGATGATGATAATTTCAACAGAATAGTAGGAAATATTAATTTTGACGGAATCGGACATGATTTAACAGAATGCCCTGAAATACAGGACATGTGATGAAATACAAGGACATGTGATGAAATACAGGACATGTGATGAAATACAAGGACATGTGATGAAAATGTAAAATGACGACTTGATATAGTCTGAAAATATTGCATTAAAAAATCTAACTATATAATATAAAAATGTTTCAAAAATTATTATTAAAACATATAGGTGGGGGGATAGCAAACTCACGGCCATCAATGGTAAGATTACTTATAATTATGTTAATTATGTTCTTAATTAGATCTGGTATAGTTATGATTGCATATAATTCAGTTGGTCCAAAATTAACTGCAAATATTGGTGGTTATAATTTCACACCATTAAAATTGAAAGATGCGATGATACTTGCAATTTTAATAAGCAGTTTATTTTTTTAAATATATTATCAAATAAATTAAACTTTATATCTATATAAATAATATAATGAATGGCGAGGATATATTAAAACCCAACTCATTGGTGTTTTCAGATATTGATTCATCTAATTCACCGATAACAGTTGACAATCCAAACTTCAATGACACTGGGGAAGATATTAAAACAATGTGGGCAGAAGAAGGGCCTCTTAATTATAAAAATAAACAAAATAAAAAATTAAAAAGAGTATATAATTTATCAGTTGTTGATATCGCAAAAAAAATCGCAAAAACATTTCTAGACATACTTGATGATTTAACATCATTCGCAACTATGAAAAATAAGAAATATAGTGATGTAATTACAATTTTTATAAAGAATGAGCGACTTGTGTATATTGGAATATCATTAATATTGGTCGCATTTATTACATTTTTAATATCAGCATCATCAGAATCATCCGCATCATCAACATCATCAGTATCGCCGATTAGAATAAAATTAATATAACATTTATTATTATATATTATTAATAAATGAAAGATTTTGATTTTGATTTTTTATTAAATGAACGGTACTTTATATTATATTTATTTTTAGTATTTATATTGTATAATTTATTTAGGTATAAATTTGGATTTAATTCATTTACAAATATTTTGTTTACTATCGTAATAATTATTTATATTATATATTCTCATAGGGATTTATTCATAAATAGGTTTTATACAAATTTTTTGATAAATGATGGGGAAAAATTCATACGTAAAATAATTGGAGATAATAACATAAATAACGATTTAACAGTATTATTATATAATGCAAGAATTTTATATCCATTTGACAGAAAGAATTATATAGAATGCTTAAAACATGCAAATAATATATCACAATTAAAAATAAGGTTGAATACATGTCCTCAAAAGAAACAAATAAAAATTAATTTGAAAAATGAATGCCAGAATTTAGTAAATACATTTAGTTCAATAAATTATAGTTTACATTATTCTGATAAATCACATCACGGATTTTTAAAAGAGTTGCGTATTATGATGTATAATTATTGTTATACACATCATCAGTTAGAAAATGTTGACTCAAATCATGAAAACAAAGGTGTAGAAAAAACCTTTAACTATTATCTTGTATAGTTACTGTTTTTTATTGGTAGCTTTTTTTTTAACAGCTTTTTTTTTAACAGCTTTTTTTTTAACAGCTTTTTTTTTAACAGCTTTTTTCTTGGTAGCTTTTTTTTTAACAGTTTTTTTCTTGGTAGCTTTTTTTTTGGTAGCTTTTTTCTTAACAGCTTTTTTCTTGGTAGCTTTTTTCTTTTTGCCAAAAAACATGTCAATAATACCTCCACCAATTGCACCTTGGCTTGCACCCATTGGGTCAAAACCATCAGGGGTTGTTGTGGGTTGTGCTGCAGAAGGGGGCATAATACTTTTAACGATTGATTGTGGTGAAATATAAGGGGATTTTGTAAATGCGTGAAAATCTGCTAAGTCAGTCCAACTAAATTCAATTGGTTGTAAAGAACGAGATCTCTGGCTCATAGACCAATCCGAACCACCTCCTAGAATTTCAACTGCATGATGTGCCTGATTTTTTCGCACAGAACTAAAATGGTTACTACTGTCAACAAATTTTGAAGTATCAGCAGCACTATCGCCAGTGCAATCTGTATTACATACGGATGTTCTTCCACCACCATTCATTTGTGATTTCGGATTAAAATATCTAGAAGGATTACCCCCTTTACTTAATTTTCTAGATTTTTTGGTTTTGTTTGATCCTCCTTTGGATCCGGAATAATCGGTTGATGGATTACACATACCCATTCCAGATTGGAATGGTTTAAAATCATGTTGTGGAAAACTAGTATTGTTCATTATATTAATACTTTATATTTTAATTAAATATAAAATATATTTTTTTGCTTAAGTTTCTATTAAAGATCTCCGCTTATATGAGTAGGTAAATTATGACCGAATACAATCATATATGATGATGCTAACAATCCGCATAATACTGATCGAGACAATGCCTTTGCACTACTTTGTTTTAATATATATTTCATAATAGTGTACAATATAGCAGCAATAATACTGCCATGTAAAACCATAATTAAAGGACCTTCTTTCATTTTATAATATAACAATATATTTAAATTAATCAAATCGAACAATAATTTTAACATCATGTTTTCTAACTTGTTTTGTTGCAGATATTGATAATTGTGTTCTTTTTTTATTTTTTTTTTGAACATAATGTTTTTTAATTGAATTATTCATATCATCTTCAATGTGGTCTAAACTATTATTTACATATTTTAAGATATCATTTTCGATAGCCCATCTAAAAAAATTTAATTGCCCAATTGTAGTTTCAATTTCATCAGATGTTTTTGGAATTTTAAAAATAATTCTTTCTCTGCGACAGAATGGATCAAATTGTTTTTTTGAATAGGCCTTTAGTTGTGCTTTATATTCAAGATAAACAATAAAATTTTTGATATTTTTTTCTTTAGAATTAATAATTTTTGACTTAAAATTATAAATAATATTATTTTTTTTTGAATAATTAGTAACAAACCAATCTAATAATCTTAATGAAATTTTTGATTTTTTATTGTAAATTTTTAAAAATTTATTCATATTTCTTTTTTTATTAAAAAAAATATTTAACGATTTTAATAAAATAGTATCTTTATTTAATGATTTATTCATTACAATATAAATAATAAACGCAGTTATATCTTTAAGCAAAATATTCCATGTATCCAAAAAAAAATATAGTATATTTTTATATAATGAGTTGCAATTACAATCAATCGAATTATAATAGTATGTATTATAAAATGGGATTGCCCGGACCAACTGGCCCAACAGGTCCAACAGGTCTAACAGGTCCAACAGGTCCAACAGGTCCAACAGGTCCAACAGGTCCAACAGGCCCAACAGGTCCAACAGGCCCAACAGGTCCAACAGGCCCAACAGGCCCAACAGGTCCAACAGGTCCAACAGGTCCAACAGGTCCAACAGGTCCAACAGGCCCAACAGGTCCAACAGGTCCAACAGGTCCAACAGGTCCAACAGGTCCGTCCGGAATGTCAGCTATTCCAGGTAAATGTTATTCAGATTATTTATGGTGGGATGATGATCAGTGGAGACCAGGGACATATAACCCAATGGTTCCACACATTATATCAAATAATATTCACATTGGATGTAAATCGCAAAGAGATGGGGGGCCATCGACAACGAAGGGTGCTATTGCGATTGGGGCGGGTGCAGGTGAATTTAAGCAGAATGAATATTCTATAGCAGTTGGAAGTGCTGCTCAACAGAACAGTTCAGGTATATATGCAATAGCAATAGGGGACTCTGCTGGGAATAGTTCACAAGGCGATAATGCTGTTGCTATAGGCAGTGCAACTAATGGTTTAAATAGCGGGGGTGCTGGACAAAAGTCTCAGGGAAAAAATGCGATTGCGATTGGCGGAGGGGCTGGATATGAAATTCAAGGGGACAATGCAATTGCGATTGGATTTAAAGCAGGTAACACAAACCAACCCCCAACAAGTATCATATTAAATGCAAGTGGAGCTGCTCTTAATAGTAGTACGTCTGGTTTTTTTGTAGACCCTGTGCGGAAAAAAACCACACAAGCCGTTCGTAATATAGTATATGATATAACTAGAAAAGAATTTTTAACAGAACCCGTACTTGTGCCAGCATCCTTATCAGCACCCTTAACGGCATCAGGAACATTTGCTTTCAGTGCAAATATAGCATCAAACGCAACAAGAAACACATCGTACATTGTTAGCATACCTTCGGGTTATACCCTGACTGATCAAAAAATGCCAACCACAACGACTACGGCTAATACTATCGGGTATGTAATGGCTCATGATGGGGAGGTAGTTTCATTTACACTGGATATATGCAAAAATCAACAATTAGGTAATAAGTTTTGTATTGGAAAGTTTAATACCACAAATGTTACTAATTTTTTGTCATCAACCCCCATATTACATTATGGGACAGTAGCAAGATGGTCACCTATGTATAATGATAATCCTCAACTGAATTTTATTAAAGGGGATGTTTTATATGGATATATGACTACTGGTCCCGGTGATAATAATGGACCAGGGATTATTCATATGTCAGCGAATGTTACATATACTTTGTAAAAAAAAATAAAAAATGTATATCTTAATAATATAAATGCAATATCGTACAAATAAAGGATATTATTATGAAATTCAAAAAGGTGGTGTTAAAAGAATTAGTGAAACAAAATTTAAAAAGGACCGAAAGGACCGAAAGGACCGAAAGGACCGAAAGGACCGAAAGGACCGAAAGGACCGAAAGGACCGAAAGGACCGAAA
>MDTF01007928.1_pt1 | contig 13109 bp, 13 predicted proteins | sample 811191 | NCBI WGS metagenome assembly MDTF01 (sample SAMN05326649, study PRJNA326480) | marine metagenome | isolation source: seawater | place: Southern Ocean | collected 2011
AAGTTTTATCAATGATTGATGAGATTTAATTAAATGATGTTTAGCAAATTTAAAAGTTATGTGTATAAAATAAACAAAATCAATATGAAAAAAACCATTAAGATCAAATAAAATGTGTGGAATTGCAGGACTAGTTAGCGATAAGCTAGATTTACAGACAAGTTTAAAAAGGTTGAATAAAGCAATTTATCATCGGGGACCGGATGAAAAAGGTTTCTATACAGATAAGACAACAAATGTCGGGTTAACATCGACACGACTTTCAATTATAGGAATTAGACATGGATCTCAACCAAAAATATCTAAATGTAAAAATATTATTTTAGTTTTTAATGGTGAAATCTTTAATTATCAAAATTTATCTAAAACTTATCTTAATGATGTCAATATAAAATCAGACACAGAGGTAATTTTAAAGCTATATGAAAAATATGGAATTTCATTTTTAAAAAAATTAAATGGAATGTTTACAATAGCAATCTTAGATAAAAAAAAAAATAAAATTTTTATAGCAAGAGATAGGTTTGGTATAAAGCCATTATATTATCATCACTCTAGTGATAAATTTGTTTTTTCATCTGAAATAAACTCTATCTTAAAAACTTTTAAAAAAAATCTAAGTATGAATTTGCAGGCAGTTAGTAATTATTTAAGCTTAGGTTTTGTTAATAGCCCAAATACAATTTATAATGAAATAAATAGATTAGATGCAGGAAGTTTATTATCTTTTTCAATTAAAGAAAAAAAAATAAACATAATTAAATGGTGGAATTTAAAGATTAACAAAAAGTATAATCAATTAAATGAAAAAAAAGCAATCAAAATTTTAGAAAAACAATTAATAAAATCTACAGATTTGTGGGCTACTTCTGATGTTCCAATATCATTCCTTTTGTCAGGTGGAATTGACTCTGGAATTCTTACAGCTCTTTTTTTAAAAAAAAATAAATCTCACACAAACACTTTTAGTTATGTTTTTAAAAATGGAACGCACGATAGGTGGAATGAACTAGGTACCATAAATGAATTTATCAAAAAATATGAAAATAAACATAATAATTATTTTTTTAATCAGAAAGAATTTTCTAATGAAATATTTAAAATTTCAAAACATTTGGGAGAACCATTTGGTGGGGGGTTGCCATCATGGTATATACTCAAGGAGATAGGAAAAAAATTTAAAGTTACAATTGCAGGTGTCGGTGGAGACGAACTATTTGGAAATTATAATAGACCACAACGTTTTAAAGAAAAAACTAAAGACTATTATAACTTTGAAAAATTTAAAAAATATTATTTTTATAATAAGTTTTATTTAGCAGATTTAAAATTTAAAAAGAAGTATACCAATTTAGATACAACAAATCTAAAAGACCCCTCTGAAGCCTACTTCAAAAAATTTAAAGATAGAAAAAACAAGTTTTCAATTGATAAAAACCTAGGATTAATAGATTTTGATTTAGGTTTAATTGATGATTACCTTTATTATAATGACAGATTTTCAATGGCTCATTCTGTTGAACTTAGAACCCCATATTTAGATCATAAATTAGTAGAATTAGCTTATAGTATGCCTGACAGATTAAGATTAAATAAGCATAAATATAAGCCATTATTAAGGAAAATTGCATCAAAACACTTACCCGAAGCGTATTTAGACCAAAAAAAGAAGGGATTTTCAGCACCACTAAGTTTATGCATGAGAGGATCTATGAAAAATATAGTAAAAATATATTTATCAAAAAAAAATTTAAAAAAAGCTGGAATTGTTAAAACTAATTTTTATGATGATTATGTTAAACCTATGAAGGAAGGATCAAATTCTAACATTACCTTAGTGTGGCATGTATTAATGCTTCAGATCTGGTTATTAAAAACTAGAAATAAACTTTTATTTAATTAAATATTAAAATGAAAAAATCTGTATTATTTTTTGGAAGAAAAAATTGCACATATACAAAAAAAATTAAAAAGAAATTAAAATCAAAAACAAATAATTTAACTTATATTGAAATTGACCCTAAAAAGAAAAATGTTGATATAAAAAGATTAGATAAAAAATATGACTTTATTCTTTGTTTTAGAAGCCATTATATCCTTAAAAAAAATCTGATTGATAAAGCACAAATTGCAGCAATAAATTTTCACCCTGGACCACCACAATATAGAGGTATCGGATCATTAAATTTTGCAATTTTTAATAATTCTAAATTTTATGGATCAACAGTCCATTTAATAGATAAAAAAATTGATAATGGAAAAATAATAGATGTTAAGTATTTCCCTATTAATAAAAAAATTACAGTAAAGAAGTGCCTCTACATGACACACTTAAAAATGTATCAACAAGCTAAAAAAATCATAGAATTAATATTTACGAAAAAAGAATATATCCTCAAATCTTTGAAAAAAAATAAAAATATTAAGTGGTCAAATAAATTATACACAAGGAAAGATTTAGAAAAACTTTATTCTATCAATATCAAAAAAAGTAATGCGGAAATAAGTAGGCAAATTAGAGCAACATACACAAGTATATATAAACCATATATCAAAATACTCAGAGAAAGATTTATTTTGAGTAAAGTAAAATAAAAAAATGAAATTAAATAAAATAGCTTTCGTTGGAGCAGGAACGACAATTGAACATCACATAAAAGCTATTTCTGATATAAAAAGTTATAAAATAGAATTATCAGGAATATTTAGCCGAACACAACTTAAAGCTAAAAAATTAAAAGATAAATATAAAATAAAATTTCTTTGTAAGGATCTGGATGAATTATATAAAAAAACAAAAGCAGATATTTTAGTAATTGTAATATCAGTTGAAAATGTAAAAAATATATCCATAGAAGCAGCGAAATATCCATGGAAGATATTTATTGAAAAGCCAGTTGGTTATAATTACGAAGAAACTAAATATATTAAAAAAAAAATTGGAAAAAAAATAAATAACTTTAATATAGCTTTAAATAGAGCTTACTATGGAAGTACACTTCAATTATTGAGTGAATTAAATAAAGAAAAATCACAAAGAGTAATAAGTATTTTTGATCAAGAGAATTTTTATGAAAATAAAAAATTATCTAAATACCTCATGTATACGAATTCTATTCATTTATTCACTTATTGCGGATTATTAGCTAGAGGAAAATTAAGAAAAATAGAAAAAATTCTGGATCATAAAGACAAAGATAAACGATATATTATCAAAAAATTAATATTTGGCAGTGGTGATGTGATAATTTTTCATTCAATATGGAATATGCCTGGCCCCTGGAAGATAGATATAAGTACAAAGAATAACTTCTATAGTTTAGGACCACTAGAGAAACTGTTTATTAAGAGAAAAAATTCAAATATATTTCTTGAACAAGAAAGTTCAGAAGATGATATTAATTTTAAACCTGGTTTTAAAAAACAATTTATTAATTTTTTAGAAAATATAAAAAAAAATAAAAAAAAATTCAATTTTGATTTTTATTTTGAAACAGTAAAAATTATTAATAAATATTATAAGTGATAGGACATAAATAAATTTAATGAAAAAATTTGATATAATTATATTTGGATGCGGAAATGTTGGGTCAAGACACCTTCAAGGTGTTTTGAAGAGTAAACTAAAATCAAATATTTATGTTATTGAAAACAACCAGGAATCAATTCTTGTTGCCAAACAAAGGGTTAAAGAAATAAAAAATCTTAATAATAAAAAAGTATTTTTTTATAAAGACTTAAATTTTAAAAAAATTTTTTTTGATTTAGCTATTGTCGCAACTAATAGTCACAATAGAGTTAAGTTTGTCGAAAATATAATTAAACAAAAAATGATTACAAATATGATTATTGAAAAAGTTGCATTTCAAAATCTTAAAGATTACGAAACTGCACTAAAACTGATAAAAAAAAATCAAATAAGTTGCTGGATAAATTGTGCAAGAAATTCACATGGTATTTATAATAGGATAAAAAATAAAATTGACACAACAAAAAAAATTGAGATGGAAATTAAAGGCAATGGGTGGAATTTAGCATCTAATACTATTCACTTCATTGACTTATTCTTTTATTTATCAAACAGGGAAGGTGTTGAATTTTTTAATAAGATATATAAAAAAAATAAAATAGTAAAATCTAAAAGAAATCTTTATCATGAAATTAAAGGAGTTATTAAATTATTTAATAACCTGGGAGATAAAATAGTTTTAGAGGATGACAATAAAAACAATAAAGATTTAATAATAAAAATTAGAAACTCTAAAAATTTATTTGAAATTAACGAGTCAAAAAATACTTTTCAATTAACTCAAACTATAAATAAAAAAAAAAGTGTAGATAAAATCAAATTTAAAACTTTACTACAAAGTAACTTATCTAGCCTTTATGTAACAAGATTGAGTGATAATAAAGCTTTAAAATTACCAACAATTAACAATTCTTATTTTTCACATAAAATATTATTAGATGTTTTAAAAAAGCAATTTGAATATTCATTCAAAAAAAAAATAACCAAATGTCTTGTTAGCTGAAAATATGAGTAAAATAAAAATTAGAGATTTTACTATTAACATAATTATGTACCATTATGTTAGACCAATAAAAAATAGTAAATATCCAAATCTTAAGGGATTAGAAATTAAACAATTCGAGAAACAAATTGTTAATTTTCAAAAAAAATACAACATCATCTCTGAAAAAGAGTTTATCCATGTTCTTAAGACTAAGAAGGTCCCAAAAAAACCCTCTATTCTACTGACTTTTGATGATGGATATAAGGATCACTATAAGTATGTTTTACCTTATCTCTCTAAAAAAAAACTCTCAGCATGTTTTTATCCACCGATTGGCGTTATAAAAAATAATACAGTATTAGATGTTAATAAAATTCACTTTATTTTAGAAAAAGAAAAAAGCACAAAAAAAATTTTGAATGAAATTAATTCAATTCTTGTTTCGTTGGGACAAAGAAGTCTTCAAAAAATGAATTTAAACGAAATAAATTTAAAATCTCGGTTTGATAAACCTCAGGTAATACTTATTAAAAGACTTTTACAATATTATTTAAAGCCCGAGATAAGAGAAAAAGTTTCTACATTATTATTTGAAAAAATTATTAATAGTAACATTAAAGATTTTTCTAAGGAGCTATATATTAATTCTAATGAAGTCAAAGAGATGTATTCTGAAAATATGAGCTTTGGTTCTCACGGTGACAAACATTTGTGGTGGGAATATTTGTCATCAAGAAAACAAGAACAAGAGATTAATAATTCAATAAAATTTTATAATAACATTGGTATTGACACTAACAATATGTCTGTATGCTATCCTTACGGATCTTATAATGATTTAACACTTAAAATTTTAAAAAAGAAAAAAATTTCTTTTGCATTAACAACGAAAGTAAATTGTATAAATAAAAGTAACATAAAAGATATCTATACATTACCAAGATATGATACTAATGATTTTAAATAATAATTTATGAAAAAAATTGATAAAATAAATAGAAATTTTAAGAAATATTTAATTAATTTTAATTTTAAAAATACTTTCTACCCAACTTATACCACTCAATCATTAATACAAAATTCAATACAATATGTTAAAAAAAATCAAAGAACTCTAGATTTAGGTTGTGGTAGTGGAATAATTTCAGCGTGTATCCATGAAAAAAAACTAAATCAAAAATTTTATTTATCAGACTTGAGTAAGAAATCAGTTGAAGTAGCAAAAAATAACTTATTTTTTATGAAAAAAAATTGTGAATTCAAGAATGGAGATTCTTTTAAACCATGGAAAAATTATCAATTTGATCTGATAATTAACGATATATCGGGCGTATCAAGTACTGTTTCAAAAATTTCTCCATGGTTTAAAAATATACCAATTGATAAGTCAGTTAATGGTACCTCTTTACTTAAAAAAGTCACTAACGATGCAGGTAAATATATGAATAATAAAAGTGTATTTATAACACCAATTATTTCACTAAGTAAAGTTCAAGACTCATTAAAAATTATTAAAAAAAAATTGAATATTATTAAAATAGAAAAAATAGAATGGCCGCTTCCAAAAAACATGATTAAAAATTTACCAATTCTTGAAAAACTAAAAAAAAGAAAAATAATTGATTATTATAGTAAATTTGGAATTATTATTTGTTATACGTTAATAATTATTGCAAAAAAAAAATAAAAGTTTATTTTGAAAACTAATGACATTAAATGAAAAACAATTAATATCTGTAATTTCCAAATCTATTAAGACAAAAATTAATATCAAATCTAATACATTGAATACTGAAAAGTGGGATTCTATAGGTCATCTTCAAATTCTTGCGTCACTTGATAAAGTAACCAAAGGTGCAATATCCAAAATTAATAGGATTGCAGATGCCAGTAGTGTTAAAGAAATTATCTCTATTTTAAAAAAAAATAAATTATTTAAATAGATATTTAAATAATTAAACATGCTTATCTTAAGTTAATCTGTCTTTAAAAAAATTTAATTTTATCCTAGTATCCTCTAAGAATATTATTGTTATTAAATTGATATATATTATCAAGTAAGATTAATTTTATTTATAATGAACTTTATATCCCAAAAAGAAATATCCCATTTTCAAAATTTTCTTAAAATTAATTGGAAAAAAAATCACATATATTGTAAATCTAAAAAAATTCTTAATTGGCAACATTCTTTTTTAAAAAGAAGAATTGACTTTTTTGTTATAAAAAAAGATACAAAAATTGTGTCTACTTTAGGTATAATAAATCAATCTCGTGATAAGAGTTATTCTGAAATTTCTTTAGCAATATGGATTTCAAAATTTAAATCTGGTGGGGCTAAATTATTTCTAAGACTTGATTCAATTTTTAAATTCAGATTAGTTAAAGGTACAACTGTAAATCCCAATATAATTCCACTCTATAAAATACTTGGATTTAGTGTTCAACTTTTTAATCAATATTATTTGTCACCATTCAATCAAACTAAAAAAAAATTATCTAAAAATTTAATTTATTATAAAAAAGTAAATCAAGATAAGTTGATATGTGAGGAAATGTCAAAAATTTCTACAACAAGTAAAAATATTAAATATATCAAATGGAGGTTTTTCAATCACCCAATATATAGATATTATTTTATCTCAGATACTAAAAGAAAATTGTCTTTAATATTTAGAATTATAAAAGTTAATAATACTAAAATTATGCGTATAGTTGACTTTATTGGATCTTTTAAGAATTCAAATTATTTTATTAATAGTTTGAATAACTTTTTATTGAATAATAAAATTGAACATCTTGAATTTTTTCATTATGGAATTGAAGATAAATTTATCAAAAAGTCAGGTATTAAAAAAATCAATAGACCAAATCAAGCTATGGTAGTTTTTAATGAACCATATATTGGTTTAAATTATGGTAAATTTTACTGTTGTTACAAAAGTAGAAAAAAAAATTATAAAGTGAAGATCGTAAGAGCTGATGGAGACTTTGATAGACCTTCCATAGTTCAAAAAAAAGAAAAAATAATAACTTTTAATCAATAAAAAAAAATATAATATCCAGATATGATTATTATAGCAGGTTCCAATAGCGGTTTAGTTAATGAAATAATTAAATTTTCAACAGGCTCAGAAATAATTGTAGCTTTATATAATAAAAATAAACCTAAATTTAAAAAAAAAAAATCTTTTCTTTTTTAAGCAAAATTTTACTAAAACCATTAATAAAGATCTAATAAAATTCATTGAAAAACGCAATGACAAAAAAATTACTATTGCTAACTTTGTTTCAATTAAAAAAGATATGATGTCATATAAAATCCAAAAAAAAGATTTTCTAGAAACTTTTGATGTGAATGTCTTTGGTTTTTTTATTTTTATAAAAACTTTTTTACCATTAATGATTCAGAACAAGTGGGGGCGTATAATTAATATCTCTTCAACTGGCGGCCTTAGGGGAGATATTGGAACTGTATTATATACTTCTAGTAAAAATGCTACCTTAGGAATGTTTAATGTACTAGCCAAAGAATATTCAAGATTTAATATTACATTTAACTCAATCAGTTTGGGCAGTTTCAATACTGGAATGTATAAGAAACTACCAGACGATATAAAACAAAAAATATTATCCAATATTCCATCACACAAAAATGGTAATTTTAGAAATATATTTAATGGTATTAATTTTATTAAAAAAAGTGATTATGTGAATGGTTCAAATATTAAAATTGATGGAGGCATGTAATATTTTTTTATTTTTAAATATAAATTTATCAATATAAATTTTAATAAAAATTAATTATGTTTTATATTTATATCAACTTATATTTTAAAAAATTCATACGATTCTTTTTAAAAGAAAAAAATATTTTTATTGTTATTAATTATTTACAAGATAATAAATTTAAAAATTTTTCAATATTTTCAAATATTCTTTTTCTAGATTCTAATTACTTCTATATTTTTGATAATCAAAAAATAATAGATAAGATTATAAAAATTACACCCAATATAAAATTTTATTCATTAGTTTCGGAAGTTTCTTTAATAATATTAATGAATTATTTAAAAGTTAAGAAAAATTCTAATCATTATGACTATCCAAATGCAAAATATGGTTTCAACTATTATGTTAGATGTATTTTGAGTAGAAAAAAAATTTGGCCTTCAAATGATAATCTATTTCCACATCTGCTAAGCCAAAAAATAGGAAATAAAATAATTCATATCGATAAATTAGATTTTTTAAATGAAGATATAAATTCAAGTTTTATAAATCTATTAAAGAAGAATCATCATGAAGAAATTATTTTTATTAAAAATACTAAGCTAAATAATTATTATGGTGATGATTTACTTGAAAGAGTGAATAATCTTAACAAAAAATATCAATAATTTTAAATATAAATCCTGACTATAGGATGATTGGTATTTCTATGTTAAAAATTTGCTTTATGAAGAAATTTGTTATTATTTTTATTTCAGGATTTATCACATTATTTTTATCTGAGTTATCATACAATTATTTCTTTAGAGTTAATTTTGATGGTGAAAAACTTGACCAGAAAACATTTTATACAAAATACACAAAGCAAGAGAATGACAAAAATCTCCCTTTAAGACATAAATTGAACGGTGGTGAATGTGTTGTAAAGTCATTAATGGGACCTGGTGCTAAAATGAATTGGCATCCTAGATTTGGTGCAAATAATAATGATATTAATATTGATTGTATAAATCAATTATTTAAGCCTGATAAAATAAATATTATTTTTTTTGGAGGCTCTGTAATGGCTAATGATGAGGCACCAAATTATTTAACTAGTGTTGAGTATTATGGTTTTAATGAAAATTTTGATAAATACAGAACTATTAATCTTGCAAATTCTGGTGCAAGGATGTCAAATAATTTATCTAGTTTCATAGAGCATGTTCCAAAAATAAACAATGTTGATTTTGTTGTTTTTGTAGATGGTGTGAATGATTTCACGGCAGTTAAATTGGGCTCAAATCCTGAGTTTAATACTTATTGGGCTCAGGGTGTTAAAGATAGAATAAATAATCCTAAAATAATTATAATAGAAAAATTAATTAGCAAAAGCATAACATTTGAATTGATTTTCAAATATATTTTTAAATATAAGTCTATCAGAGATAAATCAAATATTAAGTATATGACAAAAGATAATATTATTAAAGCTGCAGAAGATTATAATTATAGAAAAAAAGTATCACAAATTTATTGTAAAGCCATGGATATAAAGTGCCATTACGTTTTGCACCCATCAATATATTTTGATGATACCAAAAGAAGCTATAATAATTATATTGCAAAATATTATAAAAAAAATTTCAGTGAAAATAGTTATTTATATCAAACAGGCTACAATCATATTATTAAATCAAATGACGATATAATAGATTTTTCAAAAATATTTAATAATCATGACGATATTTTTATAGATTCGGTTCATTTTAATAAAAAAGGATCTAAATTACTTGGTGAAAAATTATTTACATTAATAAATAATTAATTATTGTTCCAAAAAACATCTTCTAAAAACATCTTTATATCATTTGTCTGCTTGTTTAAATCTCTTATATACTCCTTACCTGGTCCGCCAACAAAGTGCATAAAATTAGGTTTTGTATTACAAATATTTTTTTTCAGATGAGGCATAAAATTCCATTTTTCATCCAATACTTCAAATTTAAAATTTTCATTATCTATATAAAGAAATTCATTTAATATCCCATTATCAGTATTCTTTACTTTCCCTTTTCTTTGTTCTTTAATTCGGTTTGTAAAATATCTATATATAAAATTTGCCGTATTTAAATTGCACATAAAAAAACCAGAATTTATATATTTAAATTGACCGTCTAATGAATAGTAATTTCTAAATATATCGTGTGTATCAACAACTTCTGGTTCAGGGACTCCATAAAATGTTTTTACCTCTGGAAGTTTTTCAGCATTGTCAAAAATATATATATCAGTATCAACATAAATATATTGATCATAGTCACCATGACCCAAGTATAAATATTTATTATATGAAAGTGATGTTCCCTTACTATTTAAAAAATTTTTACCATAGTTAGAAAAAATATCTTGATCAAAAATTTTATAATCATAATTATTTTTTTTTGCGTAATTTAAAACAGAGGGAATGCAAACCTTATTTATAAAGTCCAATGTTAAGTTATTAATGCCCCATTGCGTTCCATGACCAATATTAACTTGATAAACTAAAGTTTTCATTTTGTAGATAAATTAAATTAACTAATATAATATATTATTAATTTTATAATTTAAAAAATATTTATAAACAAAATTAATTTATTCAAAAATGAAAATTGCAGTCATTGGTGCTGGTTTTTTTGGTATTTCATGCGCTTTATTGTTATCAAAAAAACATGATGTCGATCTTATTGAAAAAGAAGGTAAAATATTAAATGGTGCTTCATTTGCAAATCAATTTCGTTTTCATTCTGGGTATCATTATCCAAGATCTCAAAAAACAGTAAATGAAATAAAAATAAATAAGGTAAAATTTATAAAGTCTTTTGGAAATACTGTTTCAGATAAAACAACTAATTATTACTTAATAGCAAAGGATAGTAAAGTAAGCTTTAAAAAGTATGAGTCTTTTCTTAAAAAAAATAAACTTTCATTTACTGATGTTAACATAGAAAGTAATTCTAATAGAATTGAAAAATGTATTTTAACAAAAGAAAAAAATTTAAATTATAAAAAAATAAAAAAAGATTTATTAGATAAAATTAAAAAATCAAAAGTTAAAGTTAAATTAAATAGAGAACTTTTAAAAACTGATTTATTAAATTATGATAAAATTATATTAACCACATATGCAAATAATAATTTGATTTTAAAAGAGTTAAAAATTAAAAAATTACTAAATTTTCAATTTGAATTAGTAGAAAAAATCTTGATAAAACTGCCAAAAAAATACCTTAATAAAAGTTACATAGTTATAGATGGTAAGTATGTTTGTGTTGATCCTTATCTGGGAACAAATTATCACCTTCTTAGTGATGTGAAATTATCCAAATTAGAAAAAAATATTGGAAAATTTCCAATATTTAAAAATAAAAATAAAATTTATTTAAATAAAGGAATTATTAAGGACATTAAAATTTCACGATTTAAAAAAATTATTAATCGAAGCTCATTATATCTGCCATTTTTAAAAAAATCAAAATATGTTGGTTCTATGTTTGTTGTTAGAGCTGTTAAAATAAATAAAAAAAGTACAGATGAAAGAACATCAAGTATTTATCATCATACAAAAAATATATTTAGTGTACTTTCTGGAAAATGGAGCTCATGTATTCATGTTGCACAAGAGATATCTAAAAAATTACAATAACGAAGTAAAATATTACTTTGTAAAATAATCTTTTATTATTAAATTTTCATCTATTCTATGATTTTTTCCATCATCAATTTTAATTACTTGGAAATATTTATTGCCTAATTTTTCAGATATTTCTTTCATAATTGAGGCAGAGGGATCTTTAAAACAACACTTATCATTAATGTTATATATTAATCTATTTTTTCTTGATAATTTTCCTGAACGATCAATACTGGAAAGATAAAATAAATCCCAATAGCTAATACTTTTGTAAAATTCCCCAATTTGCTCAAAATCACCAGCCGTATCTTTAAAAAATCCAAGAAATCTAGGACCATGACCTGATATTTCCAAATATCCAAGAAATTTAGGAACAGAACCTGAATAATTATATGTAGTTTTTATCTCAGGAATTATACTTGATAAAATAGTAGCATTCCATCCACCTCCAGACATTCCTACTATTAATATTTTTTCATATTTTCTTGTTTTTAATACCTCTTTTACTAAATAATAGTTCCCAGAAATCATTAAACTTAAAGGTTTTTTATTGGGTGATTTATTATCTAAAAAATCAGCATATGTGGAATGATCTTCGCTATTAGTACTCTTGATTCCTGGAAAATTAACATTTTTATTATAATTAAAACCTGTACCAGTCATGCTTAACGATAAAACATCATAGCCCTTGCCCTTAAATTTATTTTTTAATTTAATAAAATAGTCAAAATTATAAGGGTTTCCCTTATGCCCTTGAATATAAATTAATAAATTTTTTCCATTTACTGCATTTCTTTCAATGATTCCATAATGATTTATATTGTAATAATTTACACCTATAATCTCAGAATTTAATTCAGGTTTATTTTTGTTAAATGGAACAACTTCCTTAAGTCTTTCTAAACGTCCTATTGTGATATTAGATGGGAAAATTTCATTACTAGATAGTAACTCAACTAAATTATTTTGTTTAAAAAAATATAATTGATCTAAATTTAATAAATATTTTTCATTAATTAATATTCTTTTTTTTATTATATTTTTTTCATCATAGTTTTTTTTAGCAATGTAAGTTCCGTACTTAATGAAGGGATATTTAAAAATATTTGTATTTTTAGATATTTCAATCATATTAATTACCAGAGATCTAAAAGAGAGATAATATGGGTATTTATTAATTTTTCCAAGAATAATTATAAAAAAAAAAA
>MDTF01011870.1_pt1 | contig 13109 bp, 9 predicted proteins | sample 811191 | NCBI WGS metagenome assembly MDTF01 (sample SAMN05326649, study PRJNA326480) | marine metagenome | isolation source: seawater | place: Southern Ocean | collected 2011
AGCGCTGGTTTCCAACAGGCGAAAAAAAGGGGAGCTTAGCTCCCCGTTTTTATTCAAAGTCCTGCGTCTGTTTTAGAACTTGTAGTTGATACCCGCGAAAAGAAACCGACTAACATCAAATAGACCAGGGTATGGATTGTTGTTACCTGTTCCAGTATCTGGGCTAGAAAGGATATTTACAACATCCTCTATTCGGGCAGCACCACGGCTGTCGGTTTCTTGAGAACCGGTTTGTACCAAAGGCACCGAAGAAGTGACGTTTGATCTTGTTAATCGTGAGCCCGTGACGACCAGCTCTTCAATTTCATCATCTTGCGCGAATACTCCTGAGCGAATCCGGCCGATCCTGCAGCTATAACGGCAAATGCGACACTGAAGGCTGAAGTCTTGCGATTTAGTTTGAACATTTTTTTCACTTCGTAGTGAAAATATGATGCCTACTATTGGCTCCAGTGGCAGTTTTCTCTTGTTTTTATTATGTAGTGCCAAGATAAAGCCGGCACTCAACATAAACTATATATAAATTCTCATGATTTCGACTGTTTTGGCCTTTGTTCTAACATCAAAACATCGATTTATTGCAAAAATCGTAACCTTTTATCAACAGTCAATTCTATAAATTTTCCACCCACTTGCGACTCTCGCGCCAGCACGCTTCATTCAAAGAATCCTTACTCTCCGAATATTACTAGTTGGATGGCTAAACGACTCTTCTTCGAATCTAGTTAATTAGAGACCTAGAGCATTTAACGGTAAAAAGGACCCGTAAGTAGCTCAGAATTGGAAGGTTGCTTGACCTAGGCTAAATAAAGAGCTCTGGCCGCAACGCCACAAACGAGGCCGAACGGTCGATGGATGAGGTGTATAAAGGTTGCCTTACCTGCCAAACACTTTCTGTCCTCACAGTATTTTTTAACGTATTGAACATCAAGCAGCTATCTTCCCAGGGCTCCTCGAGAAATTTTAAAAGTTCAGTTATCGCTGTACGTGGCGATGTTACGAGCGCCTCGTAGTCCACAGTAAAAATGTCTTCGCCAAAGAGCTCTTGCCAATGCCTCATCAGATCGGTCTGCAAATTGATGTAATGGCGGATAGACCTAAGGTCTGTAGCGTAATGCTGACTGGGACCAAACCGGGTCGTGTAGATTGACCAAGCAATATCACGCCAGGCTCGACGGGTAACAATGATTTTAGCCGATGGAAAAAGCGCCTTGATTAGTCCGAGGAATAGGAAATTATCAGGACGCTTATCAGTGACACGCGTATTTACCCCGAAAATACGCTCTGACTCCTCTTTGTAGCGCTTCGCCCAAGAGTGCAACGCGACGCCAGTTATCAAGTCGCAGTCTCGGGGGTAGTTTGGAAGCTCCGTGTCCACCAAACGACTAAAAAACTCTCGCTCGCCAGCAGGGGTAAATGCTGCATGTGCTGCTAATATTTGCTCAACGAGAGTGGAACCCGAGCGAAACATGCCGCAGATGAAAACCGGAGAAGCGCTATCTGACAATCGGTTTTTCCGAAACCATTTAACATCAAAGTTTTCCTTTATTGCATCGAACTCTGCTTCGATGAGTGCTGGATCATAGTCTTTGTATATTGATCGATCGACGGCATTTGCACTATCAAAATGAGCTAGAGCGGCTGAAAAATCTCCGCATTGCTCGAGTGCGCGACCAAGAGCAAAATGGAGATCAGGGTCATCACTAATCGCGGCTTGTACTGTGAGCCTATCAAGTAGTGGATCCGTTTTATCGCTGAATTGCCGTGCATCAGCCAGTCGTGCCAACGCCGGCAAGTAGTTAGAATCTAGGTCAAGACAGTAAGAGAAATGTGCATATGCGCCGTTTCGATCACCCTGCTGTTCAGCCAAACAACCTAAATTAAAGTAGGCTGGCACGTAGCGCGAGTTGAGATCGACCGCTCTCTGAAGTTGCAATTTGGCGGCTGCATCATCGCGCAACTGCTGTGAGTACACGATTGAAATATTGAGCACTATTTCTTCTGGGCGCTCGGCATTCAAGGCAATAGATTTCTCATAGGCAGCTATGGCAGCAGAGGGCTTGCCTGCTCGAGCGAGCAAGTGGGCATTATTATAGTAGCCATTAGCGGAGTCTGGAATACGGTGCAAAAAGGCAGTATACAGATCCAGCGCGAGATCAATTTGCTGCGGCGTATGGCACCGAGCGGTGAATGTCTCAAGCAAAACAATATCACCTGGAAGCAATGTCACTAATTGATGAAGGCAGTTAACACTGCCTCTTTCATCTCCCTGCTCATCACAGACCTTTATCAACCCCCACAAACAAGGCTGATTATGCGCATCTATTGCGAGCCCCGACTCTAGTAGTTGACGAGATTTTTCGAATTGGCCAACTTTGTAAGCTTTCAACGCCTCTTGCAAGATGTCGTTAAGATTCAACACTTATTCACCACTGGGTCACACCATGAATTGGCATCGCACACCGACAATATGTTTAGGTATTTTGTGACTCAGCACGCAGCCTTAATGGACGCCAGCACTGCATCGAATAATGCATAAGATACATTGGTGCCAACCAACCCGATTCATGTAGTTCAATAATGACACTTGAATCTAGGGCGTTGAGCTTTTGAAGGTTAATTCCGACATAGGTTGCGAGTACTTTCTGTTCGTTAGACCCTTCGATCGTATAATTCGCCTGCATCTGGTCTAGAACTTTGTGCTTCACAAGCAGCCGCGCAAACTCACCGGTGCGTTTGCGTTCTTCTTCATATTCACCTACAAATTGCATAACTGCTCTGACTTCTGGAGAGGGTTCTTCGACAACGAAGAATGGAAAGCGAGGATCTTCTGTAATGGTCTCAGCCGCGCGATCAAGGACAAGTGCTCGGCTTCCGTCTTCCTGTGCAGCAAATGCAAAGGGATAGCACCGCAAATAAGATGGAACGTAGCAGTCGGGATCCCATTGGCCATTCTCATCTATAAAAAGATTGCCTCCACCCGGCAAGCCCAAAACTGCCATAGGGACAGGATTTTCTATGTTCGAAAAAACTATAGGGTAATGACGCTGGGCACTACTTATCTCAACCATCGTTAGAGGGATTGCACGCTCGTTTTTTACGAAATCGAACGGCCGCTCAGAGGGAGTAATCCCAATTCCACCGTGGGAATCATACGTCAGGATTTCCGGCTGCTTGTAAAGAAACTTCTTGCCCGCCATCGACGCTAAAGGATTAGCCTGCTGTTCATCGGTCACGTTTAACTCTCCAATTTCAAAAATTAAAATTTTACTTAATATCTTGGCCAATGCCTAAGTGACTAGTCAGCTCGCAACCAACCTGTAAGCGCATAACGCGGCTTTGTCGCAAAAGGAGCAACGTAAGACACTTGGTGATAGCGCGGCACCTTAAATAAGCTGCAGGTATTAAACGTCGGCACATGTGTTTTAGTAACTTGTTGACCATCAACAAACTCCAGCATGCCACCCCAATGCGATTCCCACTCCTTTGTAAGGTTAATGACAATTGCGAAACGCCTATCATCAGCCGCGCTGGCACTATCGTTGTGCCGCATTAAGAAATGTCCGGGGGCATAGAGAGTAGCCTGCAATTCCACTTTCCGAATTTGCGCGTCACCTGTTAACTCACGAAAATATTTGATCGAGTCCAAACTATTGATTGCCTCCAAAATCGCATTGAGCATAAGCTTGGGCTCCAATTTATTGGTGTACGCGTCGACCATGGGGTAGCGATAGTAGGCGAACTGATAGTCCCTTTTAGCTTGATCAATGACAGCACCATGAAATGCCTGCCGATCTTGCTGCGTCATGGCTGAAAGTTGGGCTGCGGTTTTTGTCATAGCCTCGACCCCATTTCGAAACGCCATTTCCCAAACCACCTGTTCATTCAAACAGGTAAACGTCTGTTCAGCAGCAAATTGGTCCAAAAAATTTGGGATTTGCACCGAACCGACTTCCGCAAGCTCACTGCCGATGGCAACTTGATCTATCGAAGGGTTCAATAGTAAGCCTCGGAAATTATGCATAGCAATGGGCTCTCGTCTTTACTGCGATAAATAATGAGCTACCATAACATAGTGCCTACAAATCAAGAATCCGAAGAGAGGCCAAATTGCAGTTGTGATAGCCTGACAAGCGTTTATGATTACCACTACAGCATCCATTTTAAGAGTCCGGCAGCGTTTTATGCAACACTCAGTACAGTCTATTATGCGTCAGTTCGACCTTGCTTTTGCGCAGGGCGCTCATGACAAAGCGCTTGGTCTACTGCAGACTCTCTGCCAGCGGTGCCCAGAGGATGCCGAAGCTCACCATCGGCTCGGCGTTATGGAAGAAGAATTTGGGTCGCCGGAAAATGCTCGTCGCGCCTACCTGAAATGCCTTGCTCTAGCGCCAACAATAGCAAAGGCTTATCTCTACGCGGGCTACTGTTTGCAGCGACAGGGGCTCGAAGGAGGTGCGGTCGAATTGTATTCGCTTGGTGCCGATATCGATGAGAACATTTTGTATTTATGGCAATCCGACCATCAGCCCATTCAATCTCGACTGCGCTCAGCCGCTGCCAGTAGCCTTCTGCGCGAACATCTGACCGAACTGCATGCAACATCGGTCGGATCAGGCAGTGATTGCCGGCGCGTTGCTTCGGCGCTATGGACACGCACTCACAATAATGACTTTCAGTTTAGAAATGCAAAGCAAATGCCACAGCTATTTTATCTTCCTGATATTTCCGCTCGCGGTTTTGAAAAACCTACCGATTGGAAGTGGGCGCAGCGATTGCAAGCAGTAGCCACAGATATTAAGAATGAATTGCTCAATGCATTACCCGCTATTAGAACTTTAGGCCGTCCTTACCTCGCCGCAGGCAGCCAAGCTGGCGAGTCATTCTCTGAGCTAGTGGGGTCGTTAAATTGGACGGCATTGGATCTATTCGTCAACGGAGCCCCCAACACCAAAATGATTGCTCACTTCCCAATAACCCTTGCCGCGCTCAAAGATGCGCCGCTTTATGGACTCGATGACAATCCGTTTGAAGTGTTCTTTTCCCTGCTTCGCCCCGGCCAGCATATAAAGCCTCACTATGGTTTATCGAACCACAGCCTAACTGTCCATTTACCGCTCGTGATTCCAAAAAAATGCTGGCTGCGCGTTGGATATGAGACCCGCGAGTGGGAGGCTGGAAGAATTACTGCGTTTGACGACACTTTTATCCATGAAGCACGAAATGAAAGCGCAGAAGAAAGAATTGTCTTAATCTTTTCGATCTGGCATCCAGATCTTACTGAATCTGAGCAGCAAGCGGTAAAGCGTTCTTTCCGATCTCGGCTGCGGTGGCTGGAAAAACGCCGGGTCCCATGAATTAACAAAAGGAAAAAGACTTAGTTTAAACAACCAAGTCGCCTCAACTCATCGATGAGTGGTCCCAGGTGTTTCTCAAAAGGTTGCCACCTTCCTATACGCTTTTCATTTATAGCCTCTCTAACCTGTAATTCGCTAAACGTAAAACTAGTCGCAACAGTCTTGTGAAAATCTAAGCACCTCTCACTCCAAGTTAGCCCGCAGAAATTGGTAATCCGCTGCCCCACCTCTTGGGGGCTCGCGACTAAATCTTCATAGCTAATGTCTACTACTCTGTCAGGCGCCAGTGCCGCCCAGTGATCCATATGCCTGCAAGATATCGAGTAGGTTTGAGCGAGGGATTCAAACTCGACCGCATAATTGTGTCCTTCGGGAAACATTCGAGTAAATATGCTCCAACAAACATCGCGCGGATCACGACGCATTTGAATCACCTTTGCATTAGGAAACAGCGATAGGATCATTCCGACATGTTGGAAATTATGCGGCATCTTATCGGTGATGAAATTCCCAGCGGCACCAACGCCCTCGAAATCTAAATAAAGCGGGGTCTTCTCAAAGTAGCGCGCAGCGAGTGCCTGCCAATCTCGACGCGCCATCTTTTCAGGCGAGGGCGCTTTCCCTGAAGCGACGTCATTCTGATATTGAGTGACAAGAAAACCTAACGCTTCACTTTCACCACCAGCCTTTACCATCGATAGCTGAGCCAGCATGCGCTCGACTAACGTTGTGCCCGAACGCGGCATGCCTACTATAAACAACGGCGTTGCTTGGCTGACCACCTCGGCCGGAGCCGCAGAGTAATGTGTAAATTGTTGAAGTGTACTCTCGCACGCTAAGTCATTGGCAGATGGGTCATAATCGGTGCCGGCCGCTTTTATACTCAATTTTTGCTGAATATTCGCGCTCATATAACAATTAAATGCAGCTTCAGTATTGCCTAGCCGAGCATGTGCATCAGCCTGAACATACGCGATTAGCTGTTTCTCATAAGTTAACCAAGTCCCTTCTTGTAAACATTCTTGAATACGCCGAATGAAATGTGGCAGCGCATCTGGCTGTGAAATTTCAAGCAGAACACTCCATGCCTCAGCGTTACTCGAATTCTTTGCAAGAGCTGCCTCACTTGATGCAATCGCTTGTGAATAGTCTCCTTTGAGACGTGACAGCCTTGCTTGCAACAAATGAAACTCTGTTGTTTCGGCCCCCACATCTTTTGCGTATCGCAGATAGGTTTCGCATTGATCGACTTTTCGCGCCAGTAGGAATAAGTCGGCAAATTTCACAAATTCAGCGACGCCTGGGGTGATCAAACTAAGGTAATGCGCATAGGTCTTTATTGCTAAATCATAATCACGTAATCGTCCAGCAGCGAGCGCAAGCTCCTGTGCAATCTGAACACTCTTAGGGTCCGCCTCCAAAAGCTCCCTCAAAAGTGCGACTGCTAGGTCCCAAGCTCCCAATAAACCAAATGCTTCTGCCCGAAGTAAATAGCTTGCCTGAGAACGGTGAGGAAAGCGGTTTAGCTGTGTAAGTACTAGTTGCGGTTGATTAAGGGCGATTAGCAATTTGCAGACATTTGACGAAAAGTTTTCATCGACTCCTCCGTTACGACCTGCCTGAACAGCGAGCATAGCCGCAGCCGAATTGTCTCCCTTGCTTCGCAGACAGATGGCATAGTTATAGGCTAACTCCGCGGCATCAGGTTCGCGTGCTAGTGCCCTAGAAAGCAACGATTCGGCATCAGTAAATCGTTGAATTTGCATGAACAGCGTTCCCAATCCGTAGAGCGCATCAACATCCTGAGAATCAGAGTCTAATTGCTCGGTGTAGAGCCGCTTAGCTTCCTCGAGGTCGCCCCGGCGATGAGCTGCTTCGGCTTGCTGGACCAAAGAATCCATAGTTAATTGCTACTTATAGTTGCTGACATTGATCGCTCTAAAGCATGTTGTATGTGTTGATATTGTCGCATACCCTTTAGTCATCAACGCGCTGAATTTCCGGCAAGTGAAAAGGAAAGTTATTTCTGCGAAAATGCTAACCCGGCAACGGCATGGTAGGCTATTGAAATGATAATCAACAATACTCTATTTCTTTCGCCAGACTTGAAAACTAACCCCTGGAAACAACTATTCGCCGAAAAAGGACGCGTACATATACCCAATTTCCTGACCGAAGACGCCGCGTCGACTGCTTTCAAGTGCCTCGACAATCAAGCAGCTTGGAATCTTGTTTGCCAACACGATGGAATACATCAGGATTTAAATGACAATATCAGGGCTGCTTGGAGTGAGGAGAAAATCGCAAATTTCACAACTAAACTGCATGAGCAAGCGAATTCACACTTTCAATACTTGTATAGGACGATACCCATCTACGATATCTACCACAAGCAGATGCTGCCCGGAAATTTCCTAAATGAAATTTTCCTGTTCCTCAATAGCCCAGCTTTTTTAGACTATTTGCGCGATACGCTGCAAATGCCAGACATAGTATTCGCCGATGCTCAAGCGACCTGCTACACCAGCGGTGACTTTCTTAATAAACACGACGACAGTGCGCCCGGTAAGCACCGCCTTGCGGGTTATGTCTTAAACTTAACACCCTCTTGGAATCCCAACTGGGGTGGTGCTCTGCAGTTTTATGATTTACAAGATAACTGTGTCGATACTCTCGTACCCAGCTACAACGCTCTCAATGTTTTCAGGGTGCCGCAGCCACACGCGGTTAGCTACCTTCCCCCCTATGCCAGCGGCAAGCGTCTTTCTATTACTGGCTGGCTTCGCGCTGGTGCCGATCTTGGTTTAGAACCTGCTAGGTGAGTAACAAACCGGCAATCATCTCTGCTCTCAAGCAGGCACTACATCGAAAGGCGCAGTAAGCCTAAATTCGGAAGACTCACCTTCAAATGCGTAGGTGCCATGCCAAGTGTAGGAGGGAAATAACACCAGCTGCCCCGCTACCGGTCTAATAATCCTCTCTACTACTTCACGTTCGCCTAACATAAGCGCGCTTTCACCAAACTTGATGCATCCAGAGTGATTCGTTTGATTAGCCATAGTATATGGCAACGAAATGTAGCTCGCGGAGCTAATCCAACCTTCCGGGTGTACATGATTAACATGAAAGCCCTGCGGTTTGAGTTTCACCGACCATGAGCCGGAGAAGCTAAACTGACTATTAGTTACCACAGACAGCCTCTTTAGAAATGGATGATTTTCGTCGGGCGAGAAACGCTGTAGATAACTCTCTACCACCTGCTCCAGCGACTCTCTATAGCTGGCAATAACGGGGTTACGCTTTTGCAACAAGCGCCCCGGCGTCTGCGTACCTAACTTCAAGGTCTGCTGAGAAGGCGCAACCTGTGCCTTATGCATCCCCAGCAGCACAGATTCTAGTTCAGCGAGAAAATCGGCCAAGCTACGATAACCTGGTGGAACTGGCAACGTGAAAACGCCGATATGATTTTCATGATCTATAAGCCAACGGTAGCGCTCATCGCCTAGCAAGCGCCAGCAAAGACCTTGAAGTGCCCAAGTAAGCTGATTCATCGGGGCGAATGTCATCAGTCGATCAAGTTCCGCTTGTGCCAAATCATAATTCGCTTGAGTAATATGTAAGCGCACTAAGTCTTGCGCGATGCCAAGATCAAAAGTTTTTCCTAGCGCCTTGGTAAAAGCTATCAAGGCCCGACCATAGTCGAGTTGATCCGCTGCGAGCCTTCCCTGTGTATGAAGAAGTGCAGCAGTCGTCTCAATCGATAACGCCTCATTTAACTGCTGCTGCGCAGTTTCGCCACGCCCTATGGCGCTTAACATACTTATGTAAGACAAGCGCAGCGCTATGTCTCGAGGGGTTTGCGTGATCGCTTTCTGATAGCTAAGCTCCAGCTTCTCATGCTGACCTGCTTGCCAATAAAACTCATGCAGGGTTTCATGAGCTAGAACAAACTCTGGATTATGCTCAAGACTTTTTAGATATTCAAACTCTGCCTGCTCGTGTTCACCAGACTCAAATAGCGCGTTAGCGTAATTGTAATGAATCTCCGCGCTTCTCGGCGCGAGATTCAGAGCAAGTTGGTAACTCTCAGTCGCGAGATCTAGTTGTTCGTTTAGCTTGTAGCACAATGCTAGGTTATGTCTTGCTGTCACATGATCAGGATTAATCTCGAGAGCAAGTTGGTAGCACTCTTTTGCTTCTTCGAAGTTTTCCATGGCCTTGTGAGCATCGCCCAATCCGGTAAGCGCGCCGATGTCACTTGAGTTTAGAGCAACAGCTCGATCGAGCTCAATGAATGCCGCCTCCGGGTTCACCGGAATAAGTAGCAGACCTAGATTTTTCCGTGCGTCTTGAAAATTTGAGTTTAGCTGCAGTGCTTGCCGGTAATGTTGTTCTGCAAGAATTTCGTTTCCTTGTTTGACATACATATTCGCTAAATTGTTGTGAACTTCAGGCTGCTTGAACTGGCGAGATAAAGATCGAGATAGGTAATCGATTGCCGCGCTCAATTTATTTTGGTCGGCGCTAGCTAGCCCTGCAAGATGCAGTAAATTAGGCTCCTCGGGAATTTTGATAAGTAGAGTCTGAATTTTTCCCAGAACAGCAGTGTCATGATTATTAATCTCCACAAAAAGTTGGCCTAGTAGTTGTTGAAACTGCTGGGTTTTAAGATCGGCCATGACTTTCCCTTTATCCAAAAAAAACGGCGGGCCTAGGCCCACCGTTTTCTGATTCCTCTAAAATCTTGCGATTATAGCTTGTAGCTTGCGCTCAGGAATACACGTGGACCAAATAACGAGTAAGTTGACGGATATGTATTACTCTGCTCAGAAACAGAACCTACTGGATTTGGCAGCTCATCAGTAACGTTTTGCACACCAAAGGTAAGTCTAGCTTTCTCGTTGAACTGATAAGCAGCGCTCAGATCGAGGTAATACATAGAATCGATCTTAGGAGCCGCCAAAGTGCTAGCAGCAACAGGGCCGTTTTCAATGCGATCGTCGTCAACTTCACCTAGGAAACGAAGTAAACCTGACACAGTCCAAGCACCTGAGGTCAGCGTCGCGCGCGTATTCCAAGCGATGTCTGTGTATGGTGAACCGCAAGTGTTGCCGAAGCTTCCAGCACAAACATCAACGCGATTAGCCAATTCAGCTACCGGAGTCGAGTCAAACTTATCTAGAAACGTACTGTTAAACGTTACGTTCAAAGTAGAACCTTGACCGCCAATACCAAAATCCAATTCAGTTACATAGTTTACGTTAAGGTCAACACCGCTGGTCTCGACCAAACCAATATTAGAGTTTAGAACGTTTACCAGGCCAACGTTGCCATCCGAACGGCGTGTGATTGCCTGACAGAAAGGCGAGGCCGCATCTTTTACTACGTTATAGCAAAGATCGAGCACGTTCGACACACTGCCACCCAAAACACTAATCGCATCTTCAATTTCGATGTTGTAATAGTCTACAGTGATGTCTAAGCCATCCATAGGGCGAATCACAGCACCTACGGTAAATGTATTTGAAGTTTCTTCCTTCAGTCCAGGGTTACCACCAAAGGTACCTTGAATCTGAGAGTTAGCCTGTTGAAAAACTCCAACATCAGCTGCAGCAACACCCATTGCTTGACATAAGGCTACGTCAGTAGTTGCAGATTCGAAACCGTCGGATGCACATGGATCAGACGCACTAGGGAAGCCGTTGCTTTGACCTAAAAACAATTCCGATACGTTAGGCGCGCGTACTGCTTCTTGGTAACCAACTCTAAAGCTGAGCATTTCAATCGGTGAGTAGTTAATTGCTGCAGCAAAGGATCCAACGTTACCAATATTCGAGTAGTCTGAAGTTCGAGCCGCGGCCCAGAAAGTCAATTCTTCGATCATAGGCTGGTCTTGCATAATCGGTATTGATACTTCACCAAAGAAGTCTGACGAACTGTATCCACCGGTTGTTGCTTTGCCCGCATTGAAGCCTAGCACGTCACCTGAAGACAGAAAGCTGTCTGGACGGAAGCTAGATGAGTCAGAGCGATGTTCATAGCCGACTACGACTGCGATAGGCACGCCTGATGTCGGAAGCGTGAACCAGTCTCCAGAAAGACTTGCTCCAAAAATTTCCTGCTCAATGCTGGTTATGTTCGTAGCGCCGATGTTTACAAAGTCGATAGCAGACTGTGAGATGTTGCCCGCACCAAAAATATTCATTGGAGCACAGCCATTAGATGTATCTTGGCAGGCAAGACCATCGTCAGTAACGGCTGCAGCCTGAACAAATCGAGAGGCAGATACGTCGTTGTTAAGGGCATTACTGTTATCAAGATTAGAAAAGCTGTAAGACGCATCGAAAGACCAAGTATCAGTAATTTCGCCTGTGGCGCCGAGGAGAACACGGAAAGCATCTCGGGTATCTACAGATTGACGAGAGCCGTTTTCAACCATTCGACGACCAATATAAAGTGGAACGTTACCATCTGCATCGGCTGTAGCACCCCTTAAAGCAGTTTGGGCATTAGGGCCAAAAAACGCACTGTTAGGGTTCACAAATACGGACGTGAACGCTGGTGTAGGAGCCAATTCCTGTGGTACGAGGTTACGAGAGAAATTCATCTCACTATAAACTTCTACTGTATCAGTAAGATCATAATGACCCATGGCCGTTAGAAGATAACGTTCCTGTGGTAATTGCAGGAAGTTATCAGGAGCATAGTTAAAACGATCCTCTGGATCAAGAAAAGCACGGCCTTCACCGTTGACATCAAAAGTCCCCAAACTATCACCGTTCGGCAGCGTTGGGCCGCCAAATACGCGAGTGCCAGGAACACCTGATGAGCCACCAGGAACCAAAGCTGGCTTGCCATCTACAGTTCGATCTCCCAAGGCATTGCTAGAGAAATCGCGTGCGTCTGAGAAAAGAGCCTTTCGAGACATGTAGGAAGCATAGAGAACCGCGTTGCCGCGACCGTCGTCAAAATTACCACCGATAGTTACATCGAAGTTATATTTTTCAGCGTCTCCTTCACTTGTAATATCATAAAGGCTAGTGATTTCCATGCCTTCAAAGTCGTCCACCAGCTGAAAGTTAACAACACCGGCCATCGCGTCAGATCCGTATACAGCAGAAGCACCACCCGTCAAAACGTCGACTTGCTTGATTAGCGTCGCGGGAATGGAGTTAAGGTCAACGACACCCGATTGTGTAGCCGGAATGTAGCGGCGACCATTCACCAAGACCAAAGTACGTGAAGTACCTAGTCCGCGAAGATCGACACGCGCTGTACCATCACCGGGATTGTTAGAGCTAGGACCGAATGATGGAATAATTGACGGAAGCTCATTCAATTTTTGCTCAACATTGAGGATACCGGAGATTTGAAATTCTTCACCGGAAACAGTCGTAAATGGGCTAACGGCTGAGAGGTCTGCACGCTGAATACGTGACCCTGTGATGACCACTTCCTCGATCGCATCATCTTGCGCGAAGACGCTTGGAGCGATACCAACAGAGCTTGTTCCTGCTATCGCCGCAAACGCCAGTTTAAAGGCAGCAGCCTTTTTAGTAGTTTTGAACATTTAAGTTCCCCCTTAAATAGAAATTCGAGAAGTACAGCCCAAAATTTTAGTTTTGCTGCTCTATCTCTCGGCTTATTTATGCAAGTTACCGATGAAACCGTAACTCGCGTGGCGCGAATTTTACACGTCTAAGGCTGAAACACATAGTAACAATCGTTACAACTCGTAATATCCGCACTTTA
>MDTF01006961.1_pt1 | contig 13103 bp, 12 predicted proteins | sample 811191 | NCBI WGS metagenome assembly MDTF01 (sample SAMN05326649, study PRJNA326480) | marine metagenome | isolation source: seawater | place: Southern Ocean | collected 2011
TCCGGAGGTTTTTATGTAAAACAAATTTTTAATGATTTAGATTCAGTAAAGATTTCTTTAGAAATAAAATCTGATAAAAAAAAAATTATTAATAATTCAAAAAAAGAGAAGAATGTAGTTAAGAAATTAGAAGCAAACAAACCTAAAACTAAAGAATTAGTAAAAATCAAACCAGAGAATAAGGCTTATGATCCTGAAACAGATTATACTTTAAACACCCAAACTGTGCTAAATTTATTTGAAGATTTAGAGTACGATCTAGATCGTGTAAGAAGCAAAAAAAAAGTTAAACCAATTTATTTTACAAGACTACCCAAGGATCTTAACGAAATTAAAAGCGTCAATGAAAAAAAAGAAACTTTTTTACAAATTCTTTTACCATTGATTGTTGCAGAGAATGAAAAAATTATAGAAGATAGAAAATATTTATTAAAAATATTAAAAAAAAATGAATCTGAGAAAAGCAAAAAATGGCTAAACAAAAAGTACAAATCTTACAAAGTTAAAGATAAAAATATTAATGAATTAATAGAAAAAATTGATCTTATACCGACTTCTATTGCATTGGCTCAAGCTGCAAAAGAAAGTGGATGGGGAACCTCAAGGTTTGCTTTAGAAGGAAATGCTATATACGGTCAATGGACCTGGAACGGTGATGGTATTGAGCCATTAGGAAAAACTAAGGATCAAAAACATAAAATCCTAAAATTTCCTTTACTGAGAGCTTCAGTAAAAGCATATATAACTAATTTAAACACTCACCGTGGCTATAAAAGCTTTAGAGTAAAAAGAGCTGCACTAAGAAAACAAAACAAAAAATTAGCTGGCTTGGAGTTGATACATGAACTTGAGAACTATGCACAAACTGGCAAAGAGTATACTAAAATATTAGAAAAAATTATTAAACAAAATGATTTAGACGAACTAGAAGCTGTAACAATTGACGATTTCAAAGAAAGCAAAGAATTAAAACTTTAGCTTAGCTAGAGTTCAGCCACAACAAACTGCATCCCAAGCCAACGCCATGACCCATCTGACTCTCTTAATGAGCAATTAACTCTACCTCTTTCCGTGGTAAATTTGCCTCTTAATTTAATTTTGATTTTAAAATCATTTAAATATTCAATTTCAGATTTTTCCCATGAATTAAGTTCATTAGAATAGCAATTAATTGATTTAATATTTTTTATGTCGCTAAAAAATTCAATAATAATTTCAGGAGGGTTTTTATTGCCACTAATATATTTTTCATCAGGTATAATTGACTTTACTTTTAAAGGAATGGTTTTAAGAATTAGTTCAAATCTACTCATTTCACCATAAGTTTCATTAATTGGAAATCTAGGTAGTTCATAAAAATTTTTTGTTTCATCAGCTACTCCAGAGTGTTGACCAAATGCAAATTCAAAACCAAAATTCTTAACAATATTTTTAAAATTAATGCTGTATTCTCCAAATGGATATGAAAAAAAAAGAGAATTATAACCAAGATTTTTTTTAAAATCCCGTCTTGCTAAATCTATATCTTTAATAATTTCATCATCCGGTTTATCAACTAAATAATCATGGGAATAACTGTGGTTTCCTATATGAACAAATTTCTCTTTTGAAACTTCTCGGATCTGCTCCCATGTCATATAACCATTACTCCCAACTTCACGTGTATTTACAAATAATATAAAAGGTATTTTTTCATTTTTAAGTAAGGGCCAAGCTTGTTCATAAAAAGACTTAAAGGCATCATCTATAGTTAATAAAATTTTTTTATTACTTTTAAGATTTATAAGGCTGCTTTTAAAATCTTTTGCGTTAATAAAATTAAAGTTATATTTTTTAATTAAATCAATTTGTTTTACAAAGTCCGCTATTTTTATATTTGTGGATGGGTATTTATTCTCCTCAAAACGATGATACATTAGGACAATGATACCTTTATCATCTACAATATGAGACACAGAGGATAGTTTATTAGGTATAAATATAAAAACTAAAAAAATGATTAAAAACTTTTTAATAATTGATTGCACAGGCAAAAATGATTTTATTTCATTAAAAATTAATAATAGGTTTTTTATAAAAAAATTACAAACTAATCTTATTAAGAATGAAGTGTTAGCTCTTGAAATATTCAACTTTTTCAAAGAATATAAGGTAGAAATTGACGCAAACTTTGAAATATTTATAAATTCTGGTCCTGGAAGTTTCTCAGGAATAAGAATTTCACTTGCAGTTGCAAAAGGACTACAGTTAGTAAAAAAGATTAAGATTTTTAGTTATAATAGCTTTTTATTATGTGCCGCTCCATATTTGAAAAAAAAAAAAAATATTATTTCAATACAAAAAACAAATAATTACTATTACAGTTCGAAAGGAAGTTTTAATAAAACATACAGTTTTACATCGCCAAAAAAAATTGATTTAATTAACTTAAGAAATAATGAGTTAGTTGTTGTCTCCCATGAACTTATGAATGACGAGATTATCAAAAATATTGACCCAAATATAATCCTAAAAGCTGAATTTAACCCTAAAAATATAGATATACTAATCAAAGAAAATTTATTAGAAAATAAATTGATTAAACCACTGTATTTGAGTTAAATTATAAAATCTTATGAACACAATTGAAAAAAAATGTAAATCACAAGGTGTTAGATTAACCGACCAAAGAAAAATTATAGCAGATGTCATGTCTAATTCTAATGACCATCCCGACGTAGATGAACTGCACAAAAGAGTAAATAAAATTGATCAAAAAATAAGTATAGCTACGGTTTATAGAACAGTTAAATTATTCGAAGAAGCAGGCGTTGTTGAGAAACATGATTTTAAAGGAGGTAAAGCAAGATATGAGCAGTCCCCTGAGGAACATCATGATCATCTAATAGACATAAATAGTGGTGAAATAATTGAATTTGTTGATACTGATATAGAAGAATTGCAAAATAAAGTTGCTAAAAAACTGGGCTATAAATTAGTTGATCATAAATTAGAGCTTTACGGTTCTAAAATAAAAAAATAATTTGTCAAAAAAAATATTTATCAAAACTTTTGGTTGTCAAATGAATGAATACGACAGCAATCGTATTTTGGATTTAGTAAAACCTATCGGCTATGTGGCTACGAAGGATCCTATAGAAGCAGATTGTTATGTTTTAAACACATGTCACATAAGAGAAAAAGCAACTGAGAAAGTTTATCACGATATAGGACGTCTAAAAAAAAGTTTTAGAAATAAAAAAAAACCAATGCTTATAGTAACAGGTTGCGTTGCGCAGGCAGAGAACGAAGAAATGTTTAACCGCGAGAAATATATAGATGGAGTTGTAGGACCTCAGTCTTACCATCAAATACCAAACATGATAAAAAAAATAGAAAATAAAATAAACAAAATTAATAGTACTGAATTTGAAGTAATAGAGAAATTTGATAGTTTAAATTTAGTTAAAAATTCTAATTCAAAAGTATCTTCATTCTTAACCATACAAGAAGGTTGTGACAAGTTTTGTCATTTCTGTGTTGTGCCTTACACTAGAGGTCCAGAATATTCCAGATCATTTGATGAAATTATTAGAGAAGCAAGTCAATTGGTAGCTAATGGTGCAAAAGAAATTACCTTGTTGGGTCAAAATGTAAATGCTTACAGGTATGAAAATCAAACTAAAATATATCGTCTTTCTGATTTGATATTTGAGCTTAACGATTTAGAAGGTTTAAAAAGGATTAGATACACAACATCTCATCCTAAAGATGTAACAAAAGATTTAATAGTAGCTCATAGAGATTGTGAAAAATTGATGCCAATACTACATTTGCCAGTACAAAGTGGTTCTTCTAAGATATTAAAAGCGATGAATCGCAAGCATGATGTAGAACAGTACACCAAAATCATCACTAATCTTAAAAAAATCAAGCCAAACATTAAATTTTCATCCGACTTTATTATTGGATATCCTGGTGAAACAGAAATTGATTTTCAAGAAACAATAAAATTAATAGAGAAAACCAGGTTTATAAACTCATATTCGTTTATTTATAGTGCAAGACCAGGAACACCAGCATCAAAATTATCTATTGTGGAAAATGAAGTGGCTAAAAAGAGGTTAGTTGAACTACAAAAAACTCTAGAAAGAATTAACACACAAAGTAAAAAAGAATTTTTGTCACAAACAACTGAAGTTCTTTTTGAAAATAAAATGAAAGATCAAAATAAATATTTTGGTCGAGATAAATTTTTAAATTCTGTTATTGTGGAAAGTGAAGAAAATCTTAGTGGTCAAATATTTAATGTTATTATTAATAATTTTAATCATAACAGCCTATTTGGAAGCATTGTATCAAAAAATATTATGCAGCGTAACTAATGTCTGAGATAAGTAAATTAAAACAAAATTTAATAGTAAAAAAAATTGACAAAGAAACCATAAATATTCAAATTTTAGACAATAATATTCTATCTTTAATAGTTGGTGAGTTTAATGAAAACCTGAAACAATTGGAAAAACTTACTCAGACTACTCTATTTTTTAGAGGCAATTCTATTACGGCAAAAGGTATACCAGGTAATATACTGAATGTTTCTGAAGCGATTAAATTTTTAATTAACAAATTTCTTTTAACAAAGAATATAGAAAAAAGTGATATAATTTTATCAGTGAACAAAAATTTAAATTTAGATAAAGGAAAAAAATCTAATGTACAATCCTTTGCGCAATTAATTAAGACCCCAAGAAAATCGGTTATAGCCAGATCGCAAAAACAATCTGAATATATTCAGGCCTTAAGAGAAAATGATATTGTAATGGCGTTAGGACCCGCAGGAACAGGCAAAAGTTTTCTTGCAGTATCAGTTGCCATTACAATGTTAATGGAAAAAAAAGTGGAGAGAGTAATACTGTCTAGGCCAGCTGTTGAAGCTGGTGAAAAGTTAGGTTTTCTTCCAGGTGATATGAAAGAAAAAGTAGATCCATACCTAAGACCACTTTATGATGCGCTCTATGAATTATTTGGTTTTGAAAAAATTGATAAAAAAATTGAAACAGGAGAGATTGAGATTGCACCGTTGGCATTTATGAGAGGAAGAACTTTAAAAAATTGTTATGCCATCTTAGACGAAGCACAAAATGCTACAGAAACACAAATTAAAATGTTTCTAACTAGAATAGGTGAAAATTCAAAATTGGTAGTTAATGGAGATCCTACACAAGTTGATTTAATTAATAAATCGCATTCTGGTTTAGTAAAATCAAAAAATGTCTTAAATGGAATAAATGAAATCAAGATAGTAGAGTTTGATCATACTGATGTAGTCAGACACCCTCTTGTTTCGAAGATTATTAAAGCTTATCAAAAAAAAGCTGATGATCAAAGCTAGTGTATTAGTTGATAATAAGAGTTGGAAAAAATATATTAGTAATCCTAATATCTTTCTAAAGAAAAAATTAAAAAAAACAGAAAAAAAAATAGGTATATTCAAAAAAAATAAACTTAGCTTTACACTTTTACTATCTGGTGATAGCCAGATAAAAAAATTAAATAAAAAATTTAGGAAAAAAAATAAAATTACGGATGTTTTATCTTTTCCTTTCCATGAAAAAATAACGTTAAATAAATTAATAAATAAAAATAATAATAATATTTACCTTGGTGATATAATAATTAATTTGAGTGAAATTATTAAACAAAGTAAAAAACAAAATTTTTTAATTACTTTTAATAAATTGTGGATACACGGATTAACGCATTTATTAGGATATCAGCATAAATCAAATAAAGACTTTCTTGCAATGCAAAGATTAGAAAATAGAATAATTAAGTCTATTCAATAATATGATTTTTAATTTTTTAATTAGTAGATTTTTTCTTGTGTTTTTATTTCCATTTATTTTGGGTTTACTAACAGTTTTTAGCTTTCAGCCATTTAACAACAGTTATATTAACTTTTTTATTATCCCTGCATTGTTTTTGGTTACATATTATGTTCAAAAAAAATCGAAAAATACTTACAGAAAAAAACCATATCTTTTAAATCTTTTCTTAATTGGCTACTTGTTTGGTTTTGGTTTTTTTTTAGCTGGAACATTTTGGATTTCTCATTCCCTGACATTTGATGAGAATTTTAAATTTTTAATACCTGCTTCTGTTATAGGCTTGCCGCTACTACTGGGGGTCTTTTTTGGTTTAGCAAATATAATTGTAGGTCCATTTTTAAAAGGTAATTTTACATCTATTTTATTATTTTCAAGTTCTTTTGCATTTATGGATTTTTTGCGTGCTAGAATATTTACCGGTTTTCCTTGGAACTTGTGGTCTTATACATGGTCATGGGTACCAGAGTTACTTCAATTGCTACCCATTATCGGTTTTTTTTCATTCAATCTTTTTTGTATTATTTTCTTTTGTGCACCAGTTTTATTATTTTTTAAAAATAAATTAAATTATGGAATTTTTTTTATGATAGGAATTTTTTTTCTAGGAAACTATATATATGGAAGTGTAATAATAAAAAATAATAATGCTTACTTAGAAGAAAAAAAATTAAATTCGGAAAATTCAATTTTTACAAAAATAATTTCACCAAATTTTCCCTTAAAATATAATTTATCTAATGATGATATAGATAAAAAAATTAATAAATTAATAAAATATAGTGAGCCTACAAAAAACAAGAAAACCCTTTTTGTTTGGCCCGAAGGTGTTTTTACTGGCTTTAATTTTTCACAAGTTAAACAATACAAACCTATCTTTGAAGAAGCGTTTTCTGACAATCATTTAATTTTATTTGGAGTGAATACAACTGTTGAAAAAGAGGGTACAGATAAAGTATTTAATAGTTTGGTTATTGTTAATAATAAGTTCGATGTTGTTTTTAAATATAATAAAATTAAATTAGTTCCTTTTGGTGAGTTTTTACCCTTTGAAAAAATTTTAAGTAAAATAGGTCTAAAAAAGATAACAGAAGGTCATCTCTCATTCTCTAAAGGAGAGGAGAGAAGTATTTTTTTGTTAGACAAATTAAAGCTGTTACCCTTAATCTGCTATGAAATAATATTCACAGAATTGAGTCAAAATGAAACAGAAAAAAACCTAATTGTAAATATTTCAGAAGATGCATGGTTTGGACAAACAATAGGACCAAGTCAACATTTAGCTAAAGCAATTTTTAGGTCAATAGAAAACAATGTCTATTTATTGAGATCAGCAAATAAAGGATTTAGCGTTTTTATTAACAACAAAGGAATAATTAAAAAAATTTTAAAACCAGATGAAACTGGTGTTATTGAGTTAAATGTTCCATTTATAAACAATGCTAAAATTAAATATAAAATTGATTTGATTTTTTTTACACTTTTATTTACATGTATTTTTGCCTTTTTAATATTTAAAAAAAAATGAAAATAAAAAACTACTTATTTACTAGTGAATCTGTTTCAGAAGGTCACCCAGATAAAGTTTGTGATAGAATTTCTGATATGGTTGTAGATTTATATTTATCAAAAGACCCATATTCTAGAGTTGCTTGCGAAACTTTAACTACTACTAATAAAGTTGTCTTAGCAGGAGAAATCAGAGGCCCTGAAATTAAAACAGATCAATTAATTCAGAAAGTAAGAGACTGCATTAAAGACATTGGATACGATCAAGATGGTTTTAGTTGGAAAGACCAGACTAAAATAGATTCCTATCTACACGCACAGTCAGCAGATATTGCGATGGGAGTTGACTCAAAAAATGATAAAGATGAGGGAGCTGGGGATCAAGGAATAATGTTTGGTTATGCGTGCAACGAAACAGAAGATTTAATGCCAGCACCGATACATTTTTCTCACAAAATATTAAGACTAATGGCAGAAGATAGAAAAAAAGGATTATTAAAAGGCATTGAGCCAGATTCAAAGAGCCAGATCACTATGCAATATGAAAATGACAAACCTACAAAAGTAACATCTGTTGTTATTTCTACACAACATTCTAAAGACTTAAACCAAAGAGAGGTAAGAGAACTTATTTATCCTTATATTAAGAAATCTATCCCTGAAAATCTTTTAAAAGAATTAAACGACGAGGAAGTTTATATAAACCCAACTGGTCAATTTATAATTGGAGGACCAGACGGTGATACAGGTTTGACAGGAAGAAAAATTATTGTAGATACCTATGGTGGTGCAGCACCACATGGCGGCGGAGCTTTTTCCGGGAAAGACCCAACAAAAGTTGATAGATCAGCCGCCTATGTATCTAGATACTTAGCAAAAAATGTTGTGGCAGCCGGAATTTCAAATAAGTGTTTAATTCAACTTGCATATGCTATCGGAGTCTCTAAACCGCTTTCTATCTATGTTAAGTTGTCAGATTCAGATTCCGAAAAGACTGAAGAAGTAAAAAATAAAATAGAAAAAAATTTTAATTTATCTCCACGAGGAATTAGAGAGTTATTAGGTTTAAACAAACCTATTTATGAAGTTACATCTGCATATGGACATTTTGGGAGAAAGCCGAATGACAAAGGGCAATTTTCGTGGGAAAAAACTGATAAAATTGATATCTTTAAAAAGTAACCTTGAAAAAGCCTTAATTTATCATTAAACATATATAAAATTTAAATGTTTACACAATGGGCTTTAGCCCATTTTTTTTTGGAGCAAACTAAAAAGGATAAAAATGTTAAATAGAGGATTAGATAAAGTAGAACTGTTGAGAATTGTAGAAGCTGTAGCAAATGAAAAGTCTATAGATAAAGAAATAGTTTTAGAATCCATGGAAAGCGCCATACAAAAAGCAGCTCTGACAAAATTTGGTACTGAAAATAATATTCGTGTACTTATTGATCGTTTGAGCGGAGAAATTAAAATACAAAAAGTTCTTGATATAGTAGAAAATGTTGAAGACACCAGCAAAGAAATTATTTTAAGTGAGGCACAGTCTATTGATACAAAAAATAAAGATCTTAAAATAGGAGATCAAATATTTGAAGACTTGCCACAAATAGATTTTGGTAGAATAGCTGCTCAAAGCGCTAAACAAGTTATAAGTTTAAGAGTTAAAGAGGCAGAAAAAAATAGACAATATGAAGACTTCATTGAAAAACAAGGTCAAATATTAAGCGGAATTATAAAAAGATTAGAATACGGCAATGTAATTGTGGACCTAGGTAAAGCTGAAGGAGTAATCAAAAAAGACGAACTTATTCCAAGAGAAATCTTAAAGACAGGAGATCGAGTAAAAGCATACTGTTACGAAGTTAAAAAAGAACTAAAAGGCCATCAGATATTTTTATCAAGGGCCCACCCACAATTTTTGGCAAAACTATTCTTTCAAGAAGTACCTGAAATTTATGAGGGTACAATAGAAATTAAAGCTGTCGCAAGAGATCCTGGTAGTAGAGCTAAAATTTGTGTTTCTTCATCAGAAAGCTCAATTGATCCAGTCGGGGCTTGTGTAGGAATGAGAGGTAGCCGAGTTCAAACTATTGTAAATGAACTCCACGGCGAAAAAATAGACATCATAAAATGGACGGAAGATCTTCCAACTTTAATTTCAGAGTCGTTGTCTCCAGCCGACATTCAAAAAGTTTTGATTGATAAAGACAACAAAAGAATTGATGTAATTTTAACTGAAGAAAATCTTAGTAAAGCTATTGGAAGAAGAGGTCAAAACGTAAGGCTTGCATCTAAACTTACTAATTATGAAATAGATATTTTAACCGACCAAGAAGATTCTGATAGAAGACAAGCAGAATTTAAAGAAAGAACGGAAAATTTAGTTAAAAGTTTAGAGGTAGATGAAACATTAGGCCAACTACTTGTTTCTGAAGGAATGCAGGGAATTGAAGAAATAGCACAATCGGATCCCGAGGATATAACTAAAATTGAAGGCATAGACGAAGGTACAGCTAACGAATTAATTAACAGGTCAAAAGAAAACTTAGTAAAAGAAAAAGAAGAAATTTCTAAAAGATTAACAGAATTAGGAATGGAAGATACATTAGTTAGTCTCAAGGGAATAACTCAAGGAATGTTAGTTTTACTAGGGCAAAGAAATATTAAAAAATTAATTGATTTTGCCGATCTTTCTTCTGATGAATTGATAGGTGGTTTTGATGAGATAAAAGGTAAAAAAGTTAGAATTGAGGGTTATCTAGAAGAATTCACTCTTTCAAGAGAAGAAGCCGACCAATTAATTATGGCAGCGAGGGAAATAGCGTACAAATAAGATATTCATGGAAGATAAAAAGAGTAAAAAAAAAACCTTAACTATTTCAGCTAGTGTATCTAAAAAGATTGATTTATCATCTCTTGCTAGTGATGGAAAGAAAACATTTTCTATAGAAAAAAAAACTCCTTTTAGATCTTCAAGAGACAACAAACCTAGCACTGGAACAGGTACTTTTAAAAAATCCGATCCTGTAAAAAAAAATATTGTAAGAAAATTTGTTGAGCAACAAGCAACAAAAAACTTTATTAAAAAAGAAGACAAGTCAAATACCAAAACAAAATTAAAACTTAAGGACCCTCTAACTTTAAAAAGAGATTTTAAACTTACTGTTTCAAGAGCCATGAATGTAGAGGAAGTTGAAATTAAACAAAGAAGCTTAGCCTCTGTGAAACGAGCAAGATTAAAAGATAAAAAATCTGACAATTACGATGAAAAAAAAGAAACTACAAAAGTAATTAGAGACGTTAATCTTCCCGAACAAATCACGATTCAAGAACTTTCAAATCGAATGGCAGAAAGATCTGCAGACGTTATTAAGTTTTTGTTTAACATGAAAGTTGTAGCAACGATCAATCATATTATTGATAAAGATACTGCAGAATACATTGTAAAAGAATTTGGTCATACGCCTATTATTGAGTTTGCTCCCGACCTAGAAGTCAGAAAAAAGAAAAATCAATTAGAAGGAAAAATAGCTAAGAGACCACCCGTTGTCACAATAATGGGGCATGTAGACCATGGTAAAACATCGTTACTCGATTCATTGAGAAACACTAGTGTTGTGTCGGGAGAACATGGTGGTATTACACAACATATTGGAGCCTACCAAGTTAAAACTGAAAACAACAAACCAATAACTTTCATTGACACTCCAGGACATGCAGCCTTCACGGAAATGCGTGCAAGAGGGTCAAAAATTACAGATATTGTAATTTTAGTTGTAGCAGCAAATGATGGAATAATGCCCCAAACAATTGAAGCAATACAACATTCTAAAGCAGCAAAGGTGCCAATTATCGTTGCAATAAATAAATGTGACTTACCCGATAAAAATATAACTAAAATTAAAAATGATTTAATGAAGTATGAGTTGATCGCCGAAGATTTTAGTGGAGACACATTATTCGTTGAAGTTTCTGCAACACAAAAAACTAATTTAGATAAGTTAAAAGAGAGTATTTTATTACAATCTGAAATATTAGATCTCTCAGCTTCTTTTAGCGGACCGGCCACAGGTGTTGTAATAGAATCAAAAATAGACAAGGGTAAAGGTCCTGTTTCCACAATCTTAATAACTAATGGCGTATTAAAAAAAGCTGATTATTTTGTATGCGGGGGTACTTATGGAAGAATCAGAGCAATGATTAATTACGAGGGTAAATTATTAGAAGAAGCTTCTCCTTCTATGCCTGTTGAAATTCTTGGAATGAACGACTCAGTTTTTGCTGGTGCAGAATTTACAGTTACAGAGAATGAAAGCAAAGCAAAAGAAATTGCAGAGTTTAATAAGACTGGTTCTGTTCCAGTTAAGAGTGTAATTAAAGATAAAACATCAATATTTGAAAGTATAAATAGCAAACAGGAACTAAATATAATCATTAAATCAGATGTTCAGGGATCAAGTGAAGCATTAAAGAATGCTATAAATAAAATCGAACACCCTGAGGTAAAAGCAAATATTATTTTGGCTGATATAGGTATGATAAATGAATCAGACGTTTCTCTAGCTAAAGCTTCGAATGCTCTTTTAATTGGGTTTAGCGTTAAACCAAATAATCAAGCTAAAAAATTAGCAGAACAACAACATGTAGAGATTAAATATTTTAATATTATTTATGAAGTATTAGAACTTATTGAAAAAGGACTTTCTGGCATGTTAGAGCCAGAAGTAAAAGAGACTATTGTTGGTACAGCAGAAGTTTTAAAAGTATTCAAGGTTTCCGATGCAGGAAAAATTGCAGGGTCAAAAGTAACCGATGGTGAAATAACAAATAAAGCAAAAGCTAGATTAATTCGTGATGGAGTAGTTGTTTATACTGGAGAAATTTTAAGTATTTTTAGAGAGAAGAACCAAGTTAAGGAAGTAAAAAATGGTTTGGAGTGTGGAATTAGTTTGAAAGATTTTATTGATTTAAAAGAAAAAGATATAATTGAAGCTTATCTCTCAGAAAAAATAGATAGACAAATATAAAAATGTCAAAAGGCAAAAAACCGCCAATATACTCTCAAAGACAATTGCGTGTTGGAGAGTTAATTAAACAAAGCATAGGAGAAATATTTATAAGGAATGAGGCAAAAATTTTAGCTCTAAACACCAGCATAATAACAGTAACAGAGGTAAAAATGACACCTGACTTAAAATCTGCTAGGGTATACGTAATACCACTTGGAGGCAAAGATACTAAAAAAATAGTAAGTATCTTGACGGAGTTCTCACATCTTGTTAGAAAGGCACTGTCAAAAAAACTTGATGCAAAGTTTCTTCCTAGACTAGCGTTTGTAGAAGATAATTCATTCGAATATGCTGAAAAGATAGAAAGATTAATTAACATAAATAAAAAAAATGACACAGAAAAAAAAAGAAACAATTAAGTCACTCGCTATTCACGAAAAAGATGTAGGGTCATCAGAGGTTCAAGTTGGACTATTAACTGAAAAAATTTTAAAATTAGCGGAGCACTTTAAAAAATTCAAAAAAGATAAGCACTCAACAATGGGTTTGACAAAGTCAGTTAATCGAAGAAAAAAACTTTTGTCTTATTTGAAAAGAAAAAATCCTGAGTCATATAGCAAAGTAATTAAACAATTAAATTTAAGGAAATAATGTTCAAAATTAACAAAGAAGAAATAGAGATTAACGGTAAGAAGATAACTTTAGAAACTGGAAA
>MDTF01001305.1_pt1 | contig 13102 bp, 12 predicted proteins | sample 811191 | NCBI WGS metagenome assembly MDTF01 (sample SAMN05326649, study PRJNA326480) | marine metagenome | isolation source: seawater | place: Southern Ocean | collected 2011
ATTCAAATATTTTGCCATACGATCTCTCAACTCTTTTAATAATAAAATCAATCAATTTTTTGTCTAAAGTAATCTGTCTATCTGATAAATTTTTTAATATTAAAGCAAACATTAACTCATCGTCTGGGTTTTCAATTTTTGCTAAAAGACAATCTTTAGTTCTTGATTTAAGGTCCTCTAGCTTAAAATTTAGTTCAGTAATTGGTCTTAAAGATGTAATAATTAGAAATTTATTATCTTGATCTATTATATTAAAAAGAGTGTAGATAAGTTTTTCATTTATATCCAAATTTAAATTTTCCAAAATAATATTTTGATGAGGCTTAATTTCTTTTAAATTTTCATCATTAAGTAAGTTAGATTCAATTCTTATGCCTTTAAATTTTTTTAGAAAAATATTAGTCAAGTGAGTTTTGCCAGAAGATTTTTCACCACTTATATTTAAAAAATTTTTTTCCCAGACTGGCCATTTATTGATTAATTCAAAGGAATAGAAGTTACTTATGCCAACATAAAAATCATCATCTTTAAAGTTTTGCTCATAATTAAAATCTAATAGCAATTGATTTAAACTTTTCATTTAATTGTCCAAACATTATTTTCAATTATTAAATCAAAATTTCGATTATTCATTTCATTAAGAAATTTTTTAGGTGATCCATTATAAATTATTCTATATTCAGTCTGATCATTATTAAATCTTAATATATAAAAATTTGATATAAGGTCAATGTTAGCAAATGTTTCTTCTAGATTCATGATTTTTTTATAATTTTTAGAGTCTATAGATATTGTCAATGGAAGTTTTATTGAAGTGTTAATCTCATTATTTTTTTTCCAATGATCTTCATAAATATTTTTTAAATTTCCTAAAATTTGATTGAAGTCTTTTTCATTATCCAAATTCATATTTGGATATTTTTGATTATTAATTTTAAGAGAATTATTTAAATAGATTTTTGAAAATATTTTTACATCAATTTTACTCTTATATATTATAGAAATTATATAATCCTCTATGTCATATTTTTTTATTAAATTTATAAAATCGTGTGTTTCAATAGTATTTAAATTATCTTGAATTTTTTTTAAATCTTCAATATCTTCACTCGGTAATAGATAATCTAATAATTGATAATTTTTAATTATATCATTCCATTTTTTATAAAAAATATTATCATTAAATAAAAAAATATTATCAGTTTCTGTATCTATTAATATTGGAATTAATAAAACTTTATTTCTTATTGGTATGGATGGAAATATACTTTTTTTTTCTAAGAATTCTAAAATCTTTTCTTTATTAAACGTAGTTTCAAGTTTTGCAAAATATTCATTGTTAATAAATTTTTCATCACTGATTGTAAAAGAATCAATCATGCCTTTAAGTTCTTTTATATGAATATTTTTTATTATATGTTTGTCACCTGAGGTTGTAATCATTGATAATAAGTTTTTAAAAGAAGTCTGAAACCCATCGTTTATTGCTCTACTTTTCTTGAAATTAAGCTCAAAAGGAGATGAAATTTCAACGTTAGTTACCTTAAAAGTATTTGCATGTAAATAAGTTGTAGAAAGAATTATTATAAATAGAACGATTGTAATAAAAAATATATACACATTTTGTAATTTTAATAATTTATTAATTGTTTGCATATTTTATACTAATGAAAAAAGAAAAATTTACCTACGAAAAAAGCGGTGTAAACATAGGTGCTGCTGATAACTTTATTAAGTTTATATCATCAATCTCACCAAACAATAATGGCAAAAAAAAGTTTAATAACATTGGTGGCTTTGGTTCAATTACTAATATTCCTAAAAATTTCAAAAGACCGAAAATTGTAGCTTGTACTGATGGTGTTGGAACAAAGGTTGAGATAGCAAATTCTCTTAATAAGCATGATACGATTGGAATTGACTTGGTAGCTATGAGTGTAAATGATCTAATTGTTCAAGGTGCAAGGCCATTGTTATTTTTGGATTATATTTCAATTAATAAAATTGATTTAAAAAAATTAAAGTCAATTCTTAAAGGCATAGTAAAGGGTTGCAAAATTGCAAACTGCGAATTAGTTGGTGGGGAAACTGCCGAAATGCCAGGCACATATGAGAAAGGCAAATTTGATATAGCTGGTTTTGCTGTGGGTGTGGTGGATGAAAAAAAAATCTTAAATAAAAAAAATATTAAAAAAAATGATTTGGTGCTAGCTTTACCTTCAAGTGGAGTCCATTCAAATGGCTATTCTCTTGTACGATATATTTTAAAAAAAAAAAAAATTAATTTACAGAAAAATAAATTTTTGAAAAAAGAGTTATTAAAACCTACTAAAATTTATGTAAAAGAAGTTTTAAACTTGATTAATAACAAACTTATAAATGGTTGTGCAAACATAACTGGTGGTGGTCTTGCAGATAATATTAAAAGAGTGATTCCAGATAATTTAGTTGCTGATATAGATTTGAATAAAATTAAAACCAAAAAAATATTTAAATGGCTGAAGAATAATAATATAGAAGAGAAAGAAATGTTAAAAACATTTAATTGTGGTGTTGGATTTTGTTTAGTGGTCAATCCTAAAAATTTTAATAAAACTAAAAAATTTTTTACCAAAGAATTTGAACCATATATTATCGGTAAAATAATTTCAGGAAAAAATAAAGTTAGACTAAGTGGAAAAATTGACTGGTCTTAAAAAAATAAAAACTGCTATTTTTATTTCAGGTACTGGAAGTAATCTAAAAAATCTAATTAAATTTTCAAAACAAAGAAAAACTCCAATTTCAATAAACCTCATTATTTCTAACACTAGTAAAGCAAAAGGTTTGAGTTATGCTGACCAATTCAAAATCAAAAAAAAAAAATTCAACTTTCATAATATCTTGGAGACTGAAAAAAAAATTTTATCCCTTTTAAAGAAAGAAAAAATAAATTTTATTTGTTTGGCAGGGTTTATGAGAATTCTATCTAAGAGTTTTATAAAACAATTTGATGGAAAAATAATTAATATTCACCCTTCACTTCTTCCAAAATACAAAGGCTTAAATTCACATCAAAAGGCTATTGCTAATAAGGATAAGTTTTCGGGCTGCACTGTTCACTACGTAACTTCAAAACTAGATTCTGGAAAAATAATTATGCAAAAAAAAGTTAAAGTAGCTCTTAAAGATAACCCAAAATCTTTAGCAGCTAAAATTCTTAAGCAAGAGCATAAGTTATATCCCGCAGCTATTATGAAAATTTTTAATTAATCTTGAAAAAAAAAATTAATTTCTATTTTAGCATTTTCAACGCTATCAGATCCATGAACTGAGTTTTTATCTATAGAGATTCCATATTTTTTTCTGATAGTTCCCTCTGCAGCATCCTCTGGTTTAGTAGCACCCATCAACTCTCTATTTCCCAAAACTGCATTTTCTTTTTCAAGAACCATTACAACAATTGGCCCTGATGATAAATATGAACATAAATCACTATAAAAAGGTTTTGTTTCGTGGACTTTATAAAATTGTTCTGCTTCAGATTTTGCTATTTGAATTTTTTTGTCTTTGACAATATTAAAACCTTTGCTTTTAAACATTTCTTTAATTTCATTGTCTAAGTTTCTTTCTACAGCGTCTGGCTTAATAATTGATAGTGTTTGCTCTATATTACTCATAATATTCCTCTATTAGTTGATTTAATAACCTTACTCCAAAACCTGTGGCTCCACCTGGATTTAAGTTTGCAGCTTTTTTAGAGAAAGCCATGCCTGCTATATCTAAATGTGCCCAAGGTGTTTTGCTTGTAACGAACCTTTGTAAAAATTGTGCAGCAGTTATTGAGCCTGCTCCACCAGAATAATTTATATTTTGCATATCAGCTATTGTAGAATTTATTAACTTGTCGTAATTATTATGCAATGGAAGTCTCCAAACTTTTTCTTTAACTTTTTCTCCTACTTTAAAAATTTTATTGGATAGATCGTCATTATTAGAAAATAAGCCAGCATACTCCTCTCCTAGAGCCATTATTATTGCACCTGTCAAAGTTGCAAGGTCTACCATAAATCTTGGTTTAAATTTTGCTTCTGCAAAGCTTAGTGCATCTGCTAATACTAATCTTCCTTCTGCATCTGTATTTAAAACTTCAATAGTTTTTCCATTATAAGCTTTAACTATATCTCCTGGTCTTTGAGCATTACCACCTGGCATATTCTCAACCAAACCAACTACACCAACAGCATTTACTTTTGCTTTTCTAATAGCCAATGTTTGTATTAACCCTGCAACAACAGCTGAACCAGCCATGTCGTACTTCATTTCTTCCATAAATTTCGCAGGTTTTAAAGAGATACCACCAGTATCAAAACAAACACCTTTACCCACAAAAGAAAGTGGAGCTTTTTTATCTTTTTTATTACCATTCCATTCAAGTGTAACAAGGAATGACTCGTTTATACTACCCCTTCCAACACCTAACAGGGAGTGCATTCCTAATTTTTTCATTTGATTTTCATTATAAACTGTAACTTTAATTCCTAATTTTCTTAATTTTAAAAGCCTGTTTGTATACTCTTTTGGATTTAGAACGTTCGGTGGTTCAGAGACAAGATCTCTTGCAAAAAAAGTTCCTTCCTCAATTGCTTTGAATCTTAATTCATTTTTAATTGTTAATTTATTTTTTTTGCAAATTATATTAATTGAAAATATTTTTTTTTCTTTTTTAGACTTATAAATATTAAATTCATAAGATTTTAATTTTAGGCCATGTAAGAAATAACCTATAAAATCGTCTATGTTATTTTTTATAGTGTCAGCAGTTATGTTAAATTCACCTTTATTTGCATAATTGATATAAGTATAGAATTCAGCTCCTAAGTTTTCTACATCAGAAATTTCTAGGTTTTTTTTAATAGATATTAAAATTATTTTCCTTTTCGAGCTTACTTGAAAAACTAATAAATTTTTTTTCAAATCACATGTTTTTAATAGATCATTTAAATATGAAAACTCTAAATTTGAAGTATGCTTTTTTAAACCAGTAATATTGAAGTTTTCATCAGTAAATAAGACAAGATTAACTGATGATTTATCAGTTATTTTATTTGAATAGTTAATTTTTATAGACATAAATTTTAAATACACTCTATACGAGTTGAATGCTATATATGAGCAAAATTATCATATTTCAATGAAAAAAATTGTTTATAGAAAAATAGCTAAAGATTGTTCAAAATTTTTCCTAATAACCATCTTCACAATCAGCCTAATTATTTGGGTTTTACAGGCAGTTAATTATTTAGATTTTGTTGTAGAGGATGGGCACGGCTTTTTTGTTTATTTTAACTATACACTGCTTAGTTTTCCAAAAATTTTAAGTAGAATTTTTCCTTTTGCGATATTTTTATCTTTTTCATATATATTGTTGAAATATGAAAATAAAAATGAACTAGTGATATTCTGGAATTTTGGAATAAGAAAAATTGATTTTATAAACTTCTTTATTAAGCTTTCTTTCTGGTTTGTACTTTTAAGTTTGCTACTAAATGCTGTAATAACTCCATTAACTCAAAATAAAGCTAGATCTTTTATACGTTCTTCAGATTTAGATTTTTTTGAAAGCATACTAAAACCAAAAGAATTTATAGACATTGTAAAAAACTTGACAATTTATTTTGATGAAAAAAAAGATAATGGAGAATTAAATAATATTTTTCTAAACGATAAGTCAACATACAATGAATCCCAAACAACATTTGCAAAAACAGGCATACTTGAAGATCGTGGAAATAAGAGAGTATTAGTATTATATGATGGTAGGACAATTAATAATATAAATGGAAAAATTTCTGAATTTAAGTTTTCTAAAACTGATTTTAATATTTCAAGATTTACTTCCAACACTACAACTCATCAAAAGACACAAGAAAATTCTACCGTAGAGTTAATAAAATGTTCTTTAATTTTAAATAATCTAATAAAAAAATCCAAGATAAATGAAACAAAACTGATTAATAATTGTTTAATTGAAAACTTAGAAAATATTTATGAAGAACTATATTCAAGATTGATAAAGCCTCTCTATGTTGCATTTCTAATATCAATTGCACTATTGCTTATATTGAAATCAAAAAATGACCATACCTTCAATACTAATAAGTTGAGAGTTTATTTGTTTGGTTTTTTATTTATTATTTTTTTAGAGTCATCTTCAAAATTTATAACTGAAGATCTAATTCAAAACTTATTTTTATCAATTTTACCATTTTTATTTCTTCTCATAATATATCTCAACTTCTTAAGAATATTAAAATTTAACAAAAAATGAAAACCTATATCAAATTCTTAGTTAACCTATTTAACATCTCTTTTCTTAAGGTTTTTTTTGTTTTTTTTATTATAATCTTGATAAGTAATATTTTAGAACAAGTTGAATTTTTTAAGAATATTAATTTAAATTTTTTTTATCTTATTTTTTTATCTTTTTTGAACACACCTTCAATTGTATTTGAAATACTGCCTTTTATTTTTTTAATATCAACTCAAGTTTTTTTTATCAGCCTAATAGATAAAAATGAATTAGAAATTTTTAAATATACAGGCTTGAATAATTTAAAAATAATTAAAATTATCAGTGTTTATACGTTGATGCTGGGTTTTATTTTTATTATTGTTTTTTACAATATTGCATCATCTTTAAAAAACTCATATTTATTAATTAAAAATCAATACTCTGAAGATAATAAATATTTAGCTGTAATCACTGAGAATGGATTATGGATTAAAGATGAGATAAACAATGGTATTAATATAATTAATGCTAATAAAGTTGATGATAAATTCTTACTAAATGTTTCTATAACTCAATTTAACAAGAATTTTGAGATTTTGAGAATTATACAAAGTAATAAAGTTGATATCTCAACTTATAAATGGAAAATATTTGAACCATCAATTTTAACAAATAACGTCCAAAATAAACAAAAAGAAATAATATTAAGTTCAAATTTTAATCTTAAAAAAATTAATAGTCTATTTTCAAATCTTTCTTCGCTTACAATGATTGATTTATTTAATTTAAGAAAAAGTTACAAAGCTCTTAGTTATTCTGTAATTGATATTGATTCTCATTTTTATAAAATAATTTCTTACCCAATTTATCTAACTTTAATAACTATTTTTGCATCTATAATTATGTTTAACATTGGCTACCAAAAAAACTCTTTCTTTAAAATTACATTAGGGATTTTACTCTCTGTAATTATTTATTATGTAAATTATTTTTTAAATATTTTAGGTACTAATGAAAAAATACCTTTAATTCTCTCAATTTTAATGCCTTTAATTATATTATCTATAATTAATTTCATCTCTATAATAAAAATAAATGAAAAATAAATTTATAACCATATTGTTTATATTATTGTGGAGTCTGGGTTCTCTTCAATTTTCTATAGCAGATGAATTTATTTTTGAAGTTACTGATGTAGAGATTTTAGAGAATGGGAATATTTACAAAGGTAATAATAGGGGTAAAATTACCACTGATAATAAAATTGAAATAATATCTAATAATTTTGAGTATTTAAAAAAAATTAATAGCTTGGAAGCAAATGGTAATGTTCAGCTTACTGATATTAAGAATAATATAATAATTAATGCAGAGAAAATATTTTACCTTAAGGATGAAGAGAGAATTTACACAATAGGTAAAACGCTAATTAAAGTTTCGGATAAATATAATATTGAAGGCTATGATTTCAGTCTACTTAAGAATGAGATGATTCTATCCTCTGATAAAAAAGCTGTTATTAATGATAATTACTTGAATGTTTATAAGCTTGATAAGTTTGAATACTCTATCAATAAAGAAATTCTTAAAGGAGAAAAAATAGAAGTTACAACAAATAATAATCGATACAATAGTGATAAATATTTTTTTGAAACTGGCTTTTTTAATCTTAAAGAAAATAAATTTTTGGCGAAAGATATTGATGTTAAATTTCATAAAACATTGTACGGGAATGCTAAAAATGACCCTCGTATAAATGCAGTTTCTGGATATGGAGATGAATATAATGATTTTTATGATAAAGGTGTATTTACATCTTGTAAAAAAACAGACAAGTGCCCTCCATGGAAAATTACATCTAAAAAGATTCAACACGATAAAGTTAAAAAACAAATTATCTATAAAGATGCATGGCTTGAAATATACGACTACCCAGTTATATATTTTCCTAAATTTTTCCATCCAGCCCCAAGTGTAAAAAGACAATCTGGTTTTTTAACCCCTGAACTTGGTAGCTCCAATAACCTAGGTAACTCCATTTACGCACCTTACTTTTATGTAGTTTCTGAAAGTAAAGATATTACAATTAAACCAAGGTTATTTAGTAATAATAAATTTGTGTTACAAAATGAATATAGACAAAAAACTAAAAACTCTCACACAATAATAGATTTCAGCATTACAAAAGGTCATGACTCTAGTCTGACTGATAAAGGTGATACAAGATCACATTTTTTTACAAATACAATAATGGATCTGTCACTAGACAATTATGACAGTAGTATACTTGAAATCAATTATGAAAAATCTTCTAATGATAACTATTTAAAATTATTTAACTTAGGGTCTCCTCTCTTGCTTGAAAGTAACGATGTCTTAGAATCTATAATTGAATTAGACCTTGAACATCAAGATTATGACTTAACTACCTCATTTAAAATGTACGAAACTTTGAATGGTTATAACTCCGATAGATATGAGTATGTCTTACCATCTTATAATTTTTCAAAAAATTTCAATTTAGAAGAAATTGATGGGAGTTTTAATTTTAATTCTTCAGGAAATAACACCCTAAGAAATACAAATGTTACAACATCCGTACTCTCTAATGACTTAAATTATACTGCTTATAATACTTTTTTTGATAATGGAATTAAAACAAATTTTGAAGTTTCATTAAGAAATATTAATACTGCAGGAAAAAATAGCCCTCAATATAAAGAAAGTCTTCAATCAGAATTAGTAAGTTCCTATACCTATAATATTTCACAACCACTTATTAAAAAAACCATAAAAAGTATTAATACGTTGGAACCAAAAATGTCTTTTAGAGTAAGTCCCCATGAAATGAAAAACAACAGTTCTCAAGAAAGAAGAATTGATATCAACAATATATTTAGTGCTGGCAGACTAGGAATGTTTGAAAGTGGAGAGTCTTTCACTGTAGGTTTAAATTTTACAAAAGAAAAAGTAAATATTAAAAATGATATTGAAGAAATATCAAAATATTTAGATTTTAAACTTGCTACAGCATTTAGACTTGATGAAGAAAAAAATATACCCACTAGTAGTACATTAAATAAAAAAAAATCTAATATATTTGGACAGGTAGATTTTTATCCAACAAAAAATTTTTTTTTAAATTATAATTTTTCACTAACAGATGATTTGAGTACCTTCGAATATAATTCAATAATAGCTAATATTAGTTTTAATAATTTTAATACTCGATTTAATTTCCTAGAAGAGACAGGTGTAATTGGTCAAACTAATTTAATACAAAATACTACTTCATATAATTTTGACGAGAAAAATTCTATAACATTTAATACGAGAAGAAATCGAAACCTTAATTTAACTGAATACTATGATTTAGTATACCAGTACAAAAATGACTGTTTAATAGCAGGTATAAAATATAAGAAAAATTATTATAGTGATGCAGATGTAAAACCTGTTGACGAATTATTCTTTACTATAACAATAGTTCCGCTTACAACATTTTCTCCCGATAAACTTTTAAAATAATCATTCATGAAAAATATTTTTTTAATTATATTAATATCAAACTTTATCTTTAATGAGGTTCAGTCAATAGAGGCAAAAATAATTCACAGAATACAAAATGAAATTATTACAAGTATTGATATAAAAAATCAGTTTAAATATTTATTAGCTTTAAATAATCGTTTAAAGGAATTGGATAAAGAAAAGATATTAGGCGTTTCAAATGAATCAATTATTAGAGAGAAAGTTAAAAAAATTGAAATATCTAAAAACTATAAAGAAATAGAAATAGATAAAAAATATTTAGATGTACTATTAAAAAATACATATTCTAGATTAAGTTTGGCATCAATCGAAGAGTTTGAATTATATTTAAAAAGTTATGACTTAACATTAATGGATATTAAAAAAAAATTAACTATTGATGCATTGTGGAATGAGCTAATATTTCAAAAATATAGCCAGCAAATAAGTATAAATGAAGAAAATATTAGAAAAAAAATTTTAAAAAGTGAAAAGATAAAATCATACGAATACCGAATGTCTGAAATCATTTTTAATGTAAAAAATAAGAATGAAATTGAAAATAAATATCAAGATATAACTAAAAGTATAAACGAGATAGGCTTTAAAAATAGTTCATCCATATATAGCATTGCAGAAACTGCTAAAATTGGTGGAGATATAGGGTGGATTAATAAAAATTCTCTTAATAGCAAAATTAAAAGTAATTTTGCTAATTTAAAGATTGGTGAAGTTTCAAAACCTATAATTTTATCTAATGGAATATTAATTTTAAAAATAATGGACGTAAGAAACTCAGAAATTAACATTGACGTTGAAACTGAACTCAAGAGTGCAATTAATTATGAAAAAAATAGACAATTAAGCCAGTATTCTCAAATCTATTATAATAAAGTAAAAAAAAATCTAGGATTTAATGAATAAAGAGCCAATAATTATTGTGGGCGGTGAGCCTAATAGTACTTTTTTAGAAATTTTTTTTAAAAGCATAAAACTTCATCGCTATAAGTGCCCATTAATAATAATTGTATCTAAAAAATTACTTCAACAACAAATGAAAAAACTAGGATTTTTTTTTGAAATAAATATCATTGATAAAAACTATAATGAATTCAATAAATTAAATAATAAAAAAATTAACTTAATTGATGTAGAATATAAATTTAATAATTGCTTTGAAAAAATTTCTAATAAATCAAATAATTATATTAAAGAGTCTTTTAAAATCGCTTTGAAAATTATTCTCCAAAATAATTTATCTAAATTTATTAATGGCCCGATTTCAAAGAAATATTTCTTAAAAGGAAAAACTTTGGGCATCACAGAATATTTGGCAAAAAAAACTAAAAGAGACAACAAGGTAATAATGTTAATATTTAACAAAAAATTATCTGTTAGCCCCCTAACAACACACCTTGCTCTAAAGAATGTTCATAAAAAAGTTTCAAAACAAAAAATATATACCCATGTCAAACTTGTTACTGAGTTTTATAAGAAAAACTTTAAAAAAAACCCAAGAATTGCAATAACAGGATTAAACCCCCATTGTGAAAGCAATTTTAAAAATTGTGAAGAAGATGCAACAATTACTCCTGCCATTAAAAACTTAAAAAATAAAAATTTCAAAGTTAAAGGACCGTTCCCTGCTGATACTATCTTTATGAAGGAGCAATTAAAAAATTTTGATATAATCATTGGTATGTATCATGATCAAGTTCTCTCTCCTATGAAGGCTTTATTTGGTTTTAATGCAATTAATATAACTCTAGGACTACCATTTATTCGTATTTCACCAGATCACGGTCCAAATTTTCCTATGCTTGGTAAAAATATATCTGACCCTAAAAGTTTAATTGAAGCTTTAAAATTTCTAGATAAATAAATGTTTATTAAACCCAAAAAAAGTTTAGGTCAAAATTTTTTGATAGATCGTGAAGTTTTAGAACAAATTGTCGATACGGTCGAAATTAAGAATAAAGAAGTTTTAGAAATAGGACCTGGCAGCGGAAATTTAACATCATTTATTTTAAAAAAAAATCCAAAAAAACTTTATACAATTGAAAAAGATGACGAACTAGCTTTATTATTGAAAGAAAAATTTGCTGACGAAATTACGATCATCAATGATGATGTTTTAAAAATATCTGAAGATAAAATTTCTGATGAAAAATTAATAGTATTTGGAAACCTACCTTATAATATTTCAACTGAAATTCTTTCAAAATGGATTGTTAACATAAATAAAAAATTTTGGTTTGAAAGTTTGGTATTAATGTTTCAAAAAGAAGTTGCTGAAAGAATTGTTGCAAAATTCAATACATCAAAATATGGACGATTATCCATTTTATCTAACTGGAAATTGAATATTAAAAAGATAATAGATATCAATCCTCATAGTTTTTCACCACGACCAAAGATTAACAGCACATTATTATTATTTACACCAAGAGAAAATTTCTTTGAGTTAAAAGATGCTAAAAATCTTGAAATGATCACTAGAGTTTTTTTTAGTCAAAGAAGAAAGATGCTTAAAAAACCTTTTAATAAAGTGTTCAAAAATGCAAAAGAAGTTTCGGAAAAATTTAATATTGATCTTAATCTTCGACCACAAAACTTAGAACCTGAAATGTATTTTAAGCTTGTTAAAGAATATGAGACTTTAAGACGTTAATTTATTGACATGTTTTCTAATGTATTCTTTATCATAATCTTTGGATCCATTATTAATTTCTGCATCAATTAAATTGCTAATCTTTGAATAGCACTCATTAAGATTATCATTTATAATTACATAATCATAATTAATCCAATGCAAGACATCTCTACTAAATTCTTTCATTCTTTCATCTACAATTAGCTTGTCCTTCATGTCTCTATTAGAGAGTCTTTCAAATAAAACTTTTTTACTTGGAGGTAGAATAAAAAAAGTAATTAATTTATAATTTAATTTCTTATTTTTAATTTGATCAGCACCCTGCCAATCAATGTCAAAAATTACATTTTCACTTTTTTCTAATTTTTCTATAACTGGTGTCCTTGTTGTCCCATAAAGATGATTAAAGACTCTTGCATATTCTAAAAATTCCTCGTTTTTAATTAATCCTTCAAATTTGTCATGACTTACAAAATAATAATCCTTATTGGCTATCTCACTGGGTCTTGCTTTTCGAGTAGTGTGGGATACGGATATTTGAAAATTTTTATTTTTTGATAGTAGTTTTACTAAAGTTGTTTTACCTGCCCCAGATGGGGATGATAAAATTACCATTATCCCATCTTTTTTTATGGACATTTAAA
>MDTF01002395.1_pt1 | contig 13100 bp, 11 predicted proteins | sample 811191 | NCBI WGS metagenome assembly MDTF01 (sample SAMN05326649, study PRJNA326480) | marine metagenome | isolation source: seawater | place: Southern Ocean | collected 2011
GCTGCATCGAGTCCAATACATGATGTGATACCTAACCCTGTGACAACAACACGTTTCATCTTAACTTCCTAAAAATTTTCTGTAGATGTGAATAGACCTACGCGTAGATCTTTTGCAATATAAATTTCACGGCCATCGACAGAGACAGAACCATCTGCGATTGCGAGAACTAACTTTCGGGCAACAACACGTTTTAGATTGATTTTATATGTAACTTTTTTAGCTGTAGGTAATACTTGTCCTGTGAATTTAACTTCACCCGCACCTAAAGCTCGACCTCGCCCAGGGTTGCCATCCCAAGCTAAGAAAAAACCAACGAGTTGCCACATTGCGTCTAACCCGAGACAGCCGGGCATGACAGGATCACCCGGGAAATGGCAATCAAAAAACCATAAGTCTGGAGTAATATCTAATTCTGCAATGATCTCACCTTTACCAAACTCCCCGCCACTATTTGAGATATGCGTGATTCGACTCATCATCAGCATGTTAGGTGTGGGTAATTGTGCATTGCCGGGGCCAAACATTTTGCCCTGACCGGATTCTAAAAGTTGCTCGTATGTAAACGAAGATTCTTGGCTCATGAAATTCTCTAAAATCGCCTGATACTAGGCAAGTAGCTAATCATATCACGCCCATCAACAAACAAGAAAAGTTCGTGAAGTATTTCTTAATTTCACAATAAAAAGCGGTCACATTAACATAATAAATGTTTGTTCAACTGCTACATATTTGAGAAGAGCAAAAGAAGCTTAAATATTTTATATCTTAACTATTTACGTCGCTTTTCCATATGCTGACGTTTTCCGGCATAAGTAGGAGTCAATTTGTTTTTTCGGTTTTTAAATGGATTTTCACTTTGCTTAAACTCAATCATTACTGGTGTACCATGTAGTTTTAAGACATCTCTAAAGGTGTTTTCTAAATAGCGACGATAACTTTGCGGAGTCGAGCTTGTTTGGTTGCCATGGATAATAATCCTCGGAGGGTTTTTTCCACCTAAATGCGCATAACGAAATTTAATTCTTCTTCCATGTACTAATGGTGGCTGGTGATCTGAGACCGCATCTTCAAGAACTCTCGTTAATCTTGGAGTTTGAAGTTGAGCCATAGCAGAATCGTATGCTTGATTGACTGATTTAAATAATAGTCCTACCCCACTCCCTTCTAATGCAGAAATGAAGTGTGTTTTGGCAAAGCTTAGAAAAGGTAATCGGCGCTCAACGTTAGTCGCGACCCACTCACGTTCTGATTTTTCGAGACCATCCCATTTATTAACAGCAATTACTACGGCCCTTCCACTTTCAATAATTAGACCTGCAAGATGAAGATCCTGTTCAACAATACCCTCATGGGCATCTAATACTAAAATAACAACATTTGCCTCTTCTAAAGCCTGTAGTGTTTTTACAATACTAAATTTTTCTAGCATTTCAGACACTTTAGAGCGTCTACGAACACCTGCAGTATCAATTAAAATATATTGTTTATCATTTTTTTCAAAAGGAATATAAATACTGTCTCTTGTCGTTCCCGGTTCATCAAATGCCACGACTCGCTCTTCACCCATGAGACGATTAATTAGTGTTGATTTACCAACATTAGGCCTTCCCATTATAGCTAAGCGAATCGTATTAGAGTCATCGTGCTTTTCTTCATTTTCGCCATGTTGACTAACTACATTTGGTAACTTCTCTCGCAATGTCGTCAGTAATGTGACAAAACCTCGGTTTTGAGTTGCAGAAATTACTTGAGGTTCACCCAATCCAAGTGCATAAAAGTCTGCAGCCATTACTTCCTGACGCTCACCTTCAGATTTATTAACGACTAATATGACTTGTCTGTCTGCATTTCGTAGTTGTGTTGCCACATCTTGATCTGCTGCCGTCAGACCAGCTCGACCGTCAACCAGAAAGAAAATCATATCTGCTTCTTCAATTGCTAACTGTGCTTGTTGACGCATCAGACCTGACATATCGTCTGAGCCCTTCGTTAAGCCACCAGTGTCAATTAAAATAAACGCACAGCCTTCCATTTCAGCTGTACCATAAATTCTATCTCGTGTTAGACCTGCATGATCGGCAACTAAAGCATCTCGACTACGTGTTAGTTTGTTAAATAGAGTAGATTTTCCGACGTTTGGACGTCCAACTAGAGCAATAATAGGTTTCATTAATTCAAGGGATCCTAATAGCTGCAACGGTGCCGTCAATCGCCGAGATGTAAACTAAACCATCCCCAATAACGGGTTTACTTCGTATTGCATCTGTAGATAATCTCATTCTAGAAACAAAACTGCCATCTTCGCGAGAAATCCAATGTATGTAACCATCTAAATCGCCAACAATAACATAATCGCCAACAATAACAGGTGCAGTTATATTACGGCGTAATAGCTCAGTTTGGCGCCATAGTCCGTTTCCCGAACCATCCTGTATTGCCCAAACATAACTATTTTCATCACTCACGTAAACAGCTTCATTTGGTGCAACATCTATGCCGGCACGCGATGATATTTCTCTTTTCCAAAGCACTCTTCCTGTTTCAATATCGAGTGCTGCAAGGTTGCCATTATATGCCACCGCATAAATTGTGCTGCCTTTGGTTACAAGTTCAGAATCAATATCTACAAGCCGGTCTATTTCAGTTCGGCCACGCGAGACAGCCACACTTTTTTCCCAAATCAATTTTCCATCAGAAATAGATAAGGCAACTAACTTGCCATTGGCATAACCAACAATTACTTTATCATCTTTTATTGTAGGAGCGCCGGCTCCTCGTAGGCTTAACAGTGGAACTGAACGTTGATAATTCCAAAGTACTTCGCCATCATCAATGGAAATCCCACTCATTCTGCCGTCAGCTGTTCTAGCAATAACGACACCTAATGCAGCTTTAGGTGGTGTAAGAACTTCACTAGTTAGGCGTGTACGCCATATGAACTCACCGCTATTTTCATTCAAAGCAATAACTTCGCCTTCTTGAGTACCAACCAAAATTAACTCTTCACCTCCACCCGGACCAGCGACAACAGGAACTTCTAGTTCTATCTGCCAATTTAACTGACCAGTCAGTCCGTTGTAACTGTTCACTTCACCATTCTGGTCGATAGCTATAACATTACCATTTTGCAACAAGGTCCTAAGATCGCTATATTTATTTTTAGCACCCTCACCAGCATCTTTTGACCAAACGACTTCAGCCTCAAATTTAGCTTCAAAATCAATTAATTCAGCAGGTGGTAAAACCAGATCATCGGATATAAGCCAGTCAGGTACCTTGCCCGAACAAGCTGTCAACATTGAGAGTAAACCTAAAACAGCTAGTTTTTTAGAAAAATACATTATTACTATGACCCCGCCACATCATCAAGTTTTAATTTTAGAACTAAACCACGAGGATCACTCTGCTCTAACAAGCCTAATGCCGAAGTGTATGCAATACCTGCTTCAGACATTTTACCTTGGGAAAGATAGATATCGCCTGTTAATTCATTAATTAGTGATTTAAACTCTATCACTTGTATATCTCTCACCACTGTTAAGGCTTGTTCAAAATGGCCTTGCTCTAACAATAATCGACCCAATCTCAATCTCGCTATATTAATGTGACCACTTAAGTCCCCATTACTAATAACCCATTGTAGATAAGGCTTTGCACTTTCAACATCACCAGTACCTACATTATGTTTTGCCATTTCGAATGCAGCAAATATTGCATAAGGTGTAGAAGAGTAGCTACTGAATAGCTCATCAACTATAGGCTCAGCTTCTGCTATCTTTCCTTCAGCGATTAATTGTGATGTTTGTTGGTATAAAAATGATGCACTTGCTGCTAACATTTTTTCTTGCGATAACCAGTATCGACCGCTCAGTAATATGGTAACTCCCAGAGCTATTCCCACAATTACTGACAGGCCATTTTCACGCCACCAACGCTTAATATCTTCGCCTTTTTCTTCGTCTGATGCGTAAATATCCACGTTAAACCCCTATAGAAACTATTGATACCTAAATTAAAAGGTGCTGAAAATTTAAAGATCAAATTATACGTTAAAGTCACCCTATGATGTTGATATGTTCTGTGAACAGTTTTCTATACCTGACCTGTACTAATATGGTGCGTTAGATTTATCTACGCACTATATTAGTACAGTAATTCAAACTTCTGACTTCATTAATGCACTTAAGTCCCTGTAATATATGTGTTGTAATATTCTGGTTCAGTTCTTGCTTAACTATTTCTTTATTATTTAATTTAAGGATAAGATTGTGGAAAGTTCAACAGATGTCCTGTTTATATTATTGGGAGCCATCATGGTACTAGCTATGCATGCCGGTTTCGCTTTTTTAGAAGTTGGTACAGTCCGAAAAAAGAACCAAGTTAATGCCTTGGTCAAAATTATTATGGACTTTGCAATTTCAACTATTGCCTACTTTTTTATTGGATATGGGATTGCTTATGGAATCGACTTCCTTCAACCAGGACCATCGTTAATCGATAGCAATGGTTATGCCTTGGTTAAGTTCTTTTTCTTGTTAACTTTTGCTGCTGCTATTCCAGCTATCGTATCAGGTGGTATTGCTGAGCGAGCTAAATTTAACCCTCAGCTTATCGCAACCTTCTTATTAGCTGGTTTCCTTTATCCCTTTTTCGAGGGCATAAGTTGGAACGGCGCTTATGGTATACAAGACTGGCTTACAAATAGTTATGGATATGGATTCCATGATTTTGCAGGTTCTATTGTCGTTCATGCTTTTGGTGGCTGGGTAGCACTTGCTGCAGTACTTTTATTAGGACCTCGCCATGGTCGCTATGGAAAAAAAGGTGAGATTTTTGCACATCCTCCTTCAAATATTCCTTTCTTAGCACTCGGTGCTTGGATTCTAACAGTTGGCTGGTTTGGCTTTAATGTAATGTCTGCTCAAGAGGTTGGAGGCATTAGCGGCTTGGTTGCTGTTAATTCACTTATGGCTATGGTTGGCGGAACAATCATGGCTTGTTTCGTTGGCCGTAATGACCCTGGATTTGTACATAATGGTCCATTAGCGGGCTTAGTCGCAGTCTGTGCAGGATCAGATATAATGCATCCGCTTGGTGCATTAATCACTGGCGGAATTGCGGGCGCTTTATTCGTTTATGCTTTCACTCTTACCCAAAATAAATGGAAAATAGACGACGTTCTGGGTGTTTGGCCATTACATGGCCTTTGTGGTGTTTGGGGTGGTATCGCTGCAGGTATTTTTGGTCAATTATCATTCGGTGGTTTAGGTGGCGTTAGTATGATGTCTCAAATCATCGGTACAGTCCTAGGTGTCAGTATCGCATTCGTTGGTGGATTAATTATTTACGGAGGCCTTAAGAGCATATTAGGCCTGCGTTTAACTCAAGAAGAAGAATTCAACGGAGCTGATTTAAGCATTCATAAAGTTAGTTCAACTCCTGCAGATGATTAGCTATTCAAAAAAAGGGCTTTGTAATCTACAAAGTCCTTTTTTATTATGCAGCTACAGCTAAATTATTACCTAATAATGCCACCCTCTTGCTGATCTAGAAAAGTCGTATAAAGACTCAATTCTGAATTTGTTTCGTCTAACGCCTGTATTGCACAACTCGCCTCGCCAATTTTCAATCTCAAACGATAAGTAAGCTTATATGCTTGCTTGATACTCTTGATTTGATGAGCTGTAAAATTATGTCGACGCAGCCCTTCAATATTAATACCGACAGGTTTAGCCATATGGCCTGATACCAATATGTATGGTGGAACATTACGTGAAATCACACTTCCCATAGCACTAAATGCATATGATCCAATATGATTGAACTGACTAACGAGAGTAAAACCACCCAGAATAACGAAGTCATCAATACTAACGTGGCCTGCTAGAGTGGTGTTATTAGCAAAAATATTTTCGTTACCAATAATACAATCATGTGCAATATGGACGTAAGCCATGATCCAGTTGTTGTTACCAACCTTTGTAATACCCCCACCTTGTGAAGTCCCACGATTAATTGTCACATTTTCACGTATTAGATTATTATCACCAATCTCTAATAATGTTGGTTCAGCTGCAAACTTTTTATCTTGTGGATCTTCACCAACAGACGAAAATTGATATATATGATTATTCTTACCTATTTTTGTCGGGCCTTTGATCACGACATGTGATTCAATTTGGCAGCCACTACCAATTTCAACGTTTGCGCCAATAATAGTATATGGCCCAATAGAGACATCATCAGCAATAATGGCCGATGGATCTATAATTGCTGTCTTATGGATCATGGATTGATTGCTTGGTTAGTGCACATAATATCTGCACTTACAACCATCTCACCATCGACAGTAGCTTCCCCAAAAAATTTCCACAAATTGCGTTTATGCTTTACCAGCTTCACTTCTAACCTAATTTGGTCACCGGGTTCAGTAGGTCTTTTAAAACGAGCATTATCAATACCTGCAAGATAATAAAGTTCTTGCTCAGATCTTAAATCAGCTGCAGTTTTAAATGCTAATAAACCTGTTGCTTGTGCCAATGATTCAAGAATTAGTACACCAGGCATAATTACACGCTGTGGAAAATGGCCTGTAAACTGAGGTTCATTAAATGTAACATTCTTAATGCCAACCAAATGCTCTCCTGGGACATAGTCGATAACACGATCTATCAAGAGAAAAGGATAGCGATGTGGGAGTAATCTCTGAATTTCGTGTATATCAATGGTATTCAATCTTTTAATCCTTTTACTTTGACTCTGTATAATTTGAAATAGATATTTTTATCTTTCATGCTGGGCCATACTGCAACCGAAATAATTTTATTAGAGTTATTCTGTTGTATTCTCGATATCAGGGTGCTCAAGCTTTTTTACACGTGCGACTAATTTGTCCATCTGACGATATCTCACCACATTTTTATGCCATTGTGAGGTCGGTTCTGCAGGTATTCCTGAGGAGTATATACCAGCTTCAGTAAGTGATTTTGTTACCATCGACATTCCTGTGATTATGACATTATCAACAATTTTGATATGACCACCAATTCCCACGCCTCCACCGATAATACAGTTTTCACCGATAATAGTACTACCTGCAATTCCTGAACAGCCAGCTATCACTGTATTATTTCCAATAATTACATTGTGGCCAACCTGTATTTGATTGTCTAATTTAACACCATTCCCAATGACCGTATCTTCAATCGCACCTCTATCAATTGTAGTATTTGCGCCTATTTCGACATAGTTACCTACTTTAACTCGGCCAATCTGTGGAATTTTAATCCATTTTCCTTTGTCATTTACTATACCAAAACCATCTGCTCCTATGACTACGCCGGGGTGAATAACAACATTCTCACCTATTTCAACATCATGGCAGATCGTGACATTTGCTGCTATTAGCGTATTTTCACCAACAATAACTCCATCTTGCAATACTGTACCTGCACCTATGACAACCCCGTCAGCCAATTTAACATTCGCTTCAATCACTACTTGAGGTCCAATGGATACAGTTTTGGAAATGGTAACACCAACACCAACCGTTGCAGTCGATGATATACCTGTTGTTATCTTTTTGGGTGGGTTTAATAAAGTTGCTATTTTTGCATAAGCAACATATGGATCTTCAACTATAATGGCACTGTTCTTTACGAGCCCTGCCATCTCTTTATTAACAATCACCGCTCCCGCTTGGGAATTCGACAGGTATTTTTTATATTTACTATTTGCTAAGAAACTAATTTGTTGACTGTTAGCAGCTTGTAAGGTTGATACATTAGATATTTCGCATTCTGCATCTCCTATGATAACACCGTCAACATGAAGGGCTATTTGAGCTAAGGTCAACATATTATATTAAAAAACGCTATTGAGATTTTAAATTTTCGAGTACCAAATTAGTAATATCCACCTTCTCACTAGCATAGATAACTCCTTGGAAAATAATTAAATCATACTTATCTCTTTTTGCAATGTCTCTGATAGTTTTAGCTATCTCTTTTTCTAATTTCCTTAACTCTTCATTACGGCGAATTGATAGGTCTTCACTATATTCATCCTGTAATCGTTTGATATCACGCTGATCACTTACTAAAGTACGTTCTTTTGACTTTCTTTCATCAAGGCTAAATATTGCCCCATCTTTGACTAGCTTTTGTTGTGTAGCCCTTAACAATTTTACTTTTTTTTCTATCGCTTTACTACGTGACGAAAACTCTTTTTCTAGTCTAGATAATGCTCTTGTTTTCTGGGGGGACTGTTCCATAACAGCAGCAGCATTTACTACACCAACTTTCAGTTCTGCAGCATGAACAGGTGTACTGAAAATTACTACCCAAGCACACATCCATATAAACTTCATTTTATTCACACTTATCTCCAAACTCTTATTTAAAATGTCGAACCAACAGCAAACTGAAAGACTTCTGTCTCATCACCTTTTTGCTCGTTAAAGGGTCGTGCCAAACTAATCGAAACTGGTCCAAATGGTGAAATCCAAATTGCCGATAAGCCAGCAGAATATCTTAGTAGGCCGGCGTCGAAATTCTCATCTTCGTGGTAGACATTACCGACATCGACGAACCCGCTCAAGCGGAAAGATTTAATTTTCTTTTTCACAAAAGGTACCGGGAAAATAATTTCAGTACCAGCATTAATTAGAAAGTTACCTCCCAGTGATTCATTATTTTCCTTGAGACCTATGGTATTGGATTTGAAACCTCGAACACTTTTTTGACCACCTGCATAGAAGTTTTGGAAGAAAGGATATTCTTCAGTGCTTCCATAGGCATCACCATATGAAATTTTACCACCATAAGCTAAAGTCAAGTTTTCAGTTATAGGTTCGTATCGTCTATCTTCATAATTCAGTTTATAATATTGAAGAGAACCGCCTGGTAAGGTTACCATTGTTGTGAGCCGTTGTAACTTACCCCTCGTTGGTAATACAGGATTGTTTCTAGTGTTATTTGTCCAAGCTAACACTGCTGAGAAAGTATCATATTCATCACCTTCAGTCGCTACAAAGTTATTATATCTACTCACAGTACTAACCTTAGGCAAGTGAATTAATGTGTTTTCATATCCTAACGATAAACTGATCCGGTCATTTTCTGCAATCGGCACTCCAAAAGTAGTGGATGCACCATAGGTATCTGTAGTAAAACTGGCAATATTGGCTTCATCAGCATTAGTTTCGCTATAAAAGGCACCATACCCTTGGCTAATACCGTCAACTGTAGCGAATGGGTTGGTGTAGCCAATGCTATATGTAGTATTAACAGCACCATTATTAAAGCCGAAACTAATGTGCTTGCCACTACCCATAAAATTTTTCTGAGTTAAATTAGCATTTATTACTAAACCGTCAGTGTCTGAGAAGCCTACCCCTGCCGATAAGTTACCAGAGGATTGTTCTATAACCTTGAAATCGAGATCGATCTGATCTGAAGTACCTGCTACCGGCGTCATTTCAACATTCACATCTTCAAAATAACCTAACCGTTGAATAAGTGCCCTGGAATTTTCTACATCTATCGTAGAGATATAAGCTGCTTCTTGTTGACGTAGTTCTCGCCGTACGACTTCATCTCGTGTCTTAGTGTTACCTTGAATATTAATGCGCCTAACATAAGCCCGTCGACCCGGATCAATAAAAAATGTTAATGCGACTGATCGTTCTTCTTTGTCTATTTTAGGAACTGCATTGACGTTAGCAAAAGCATAACCTTCATTACCCAAGCGACTCGTTAAATACTCACTACTTTGTGTCACTTGTTTGCGTGAAAATATTGCATCTTTCTTGATAACAACTAAATTAAAAAGTTCTTCCTCTTTAACAATCAGATCACCAGCAAGTCTTACTTCTTTTATTCTATATTGTTGACCTTCTGAAATATTAATAGTGATAAACATTTCTTTTTTATCATCAGTAATTGATACTTGTGTTGACTCAACGATAAAGTCTACATAGCCACGATCTAAATAATAGGATTGTAACTTTTCTAAGTCTGCAGATAGTTTTGGACGTGAATACTGATTATCGCGGCTAACAATTGAAAATAGATTACCAGTGGTTGATTCAAATTCTAGTAATAAGTCCTCTTCTTCATACGAAATATTTCCGACGATATTAATATCGCCAATCGTCGTCACAGTCCCTTCACCCATCGTAACTAAGATACCAACACGATTTTCAGGTAGTGTAGTAACTTTTGACTCTATAGTAATTCCATACTTACCTCGGCTGAAATATTGTCTTTGCAATTCTAATTCAACTCGTTCCAGCATCGCCTTGTCGTAAACTTGTCCTTCAGAAAATCCAATTTCGCGAAGTGATCTGGACAAATCTTCACTGCCAAGATCTTTGTTCCCAACAAATTCAATACTTGATATTGCAGGGCGCTCACTGACATTAATTATCAAGACTCCATTTTCAGCTTCGACGCCAACATCATTAAAGTATTTAGATTTGTATAAAGCACGGATAATGCTTTTGGCATCGTTATCGGTCATTTCATCCCCCACCTTTAGAGGAATGTAATTAAAAACAGTACCAGTAGATAGACGTTGTAAGCCATCCACCCGGATTTCTTTTATTACAAAGCTTTCAGCAAAAGCTGTACTACTCAGCAACAATAGAATAATAATATTGAGTAATTTAGTCATTTCTTTATTTGATAATCTAGTACGAATTCGCTCACTAGTGTACCCCTATTACACCTATATTCCAAACAGTCTTGATAAGTCATTGAAAAAGGCAAACAGCATTAAAGTTAACAGTAAAACAAGGCCTATTTTCTGACCCTGCAACTGGACCTGTTCTGATAATGGTTTTCCTCTCAGCCACTCAAAAAAATACATTATCAAGTGCCCGCCATCTAGTATAGGAATCGGCAATAAATTCAAAATGCCAAGACTAATACTAATAATCGCTAAAAAACTAATAAATGAAATTAGGCCTCTGTCAGCGGATGTACCTGCAAACTGAGCAATACTTATAGGCCCACCTAAGTTTTTACTTGATACATCACCGGCTAATATACCCACAAAACTTTTTATTGTTATATAAGATATCTCTCCTGTCATTTTGATTGCTTTTAGTACGCTAGCAAAAGGTCCGAAACGAAGTTCAGATCGTAATTCTTCTGGAACTACAGTGGCGCTAACATCCACACCCACTCCAATGATACCTATCTGCCCTTTCGTCTCAATTGGCAGTATCTGAAGCGTATACGGTACTCCTTGGCGTTTAATTTCTACATCTAATGATTGATTTGCATTAGCTCTAATTATTTCAACCCATTGACCCCAATGGCTAACAATTTTACTATTAGTCGATATGATCACGTCACCCTTACGCAAACCTGCAGCTTCCGCAGGCTTATTAGCCTCAACAGCTCCAACAACGGGCTTTAATTGATATAAAACAGGCGTAAGACCCAGTTGCTTTAATAAATTTATCGGTTCATCAGCTAAGGTCACTTGTTTAGGGACTATTAGAGAGCGCTGTTGCTGTTGCCCTGCTTGCTCAATCGTCAACTCAGCTCTACCACCTACTATTGCTACATGAGCTAAAGCATTGCGAAAACTAGTCAAAGTCGGTGTTTCATTGCCGTTAACACTTTGTATCTCATCGCCAGGTAATAATTTTGCTATTTCTGCCGGTGAATTAATTCCCACTTCACCTACGATAGGTTTGATACCAGCAATGCCTATTACAAATATAAGCCAATAAGCAAAGATAGCAAATAATAAATTTGCAATGGGGCCTGCAGATACAATCGCCACTCTAGAACCCAAAGGTTTACGGTTGAAAGCCTGACTTAACTGTTCTTTAGGTACATCGCCTTCTCTTTCGTCTAGCATTTTGACATACCCACCTAATGGGATCATTGCCAAAACATAATTGGTGCCATCTTGTCCTGTTTTCTGCCAGAGTGGTTTACCAAAACCGATAGAAAACTTTAATACTTTGACGCCACACCGTCTAGCCACCCAAAAATGTCCAAATTCATGAACTGCAATCAAAATTGCCAGTGAAAAAATAAAAAGCAGGAGTGATTGCATATCTAATTAATATACTTATTTGCTAGATACCTAGCTTTTTTATCGTCAGCTAAAACTTGCTCCAAACTATCTCCACTGCTTGCAGTTTGTTTAGAAAGTACTTTCTCAATAATAACTGGAATATTAGTGAATTTGATTCTCTTGTTTAAAAAAGCAGCTACAGCCACTTCATTTGCTGCATTTAAAATCGCTGTCGTTGTTCCTCCAGCCTCCAATGCCTCATATGCTAGTGTTAAACATGGAAAATATTCATGATCAGCTTTTGCAAAATCTAATCGACCTATGCCAACAAGATCAAGCGGTACGACACCGGAATTAATACGGTTTGGCCATGCTAGTGCATTAGCAATCGGAGTTCTCATATCTGGGTTTCCCATCTGAGCTAAAACTGAACCATCAATATAATCAACCATAGAATGAATAATACTTTGACGATGCAAGACCACATCAATAGATTTACTAGACATACCAAATAACCAACTTGCTTCGATCACCTCTAACCCTTTATTCATCATTGTGGCTGAGTCCACTGAAATCTTTTTCCCCATCGACCAGTTAGGGTGTGCAACGGCCTGCTCCGGAGTAACATTTTCTAGTTCTGATAGCTCATAGTCTCTAAATGGCCCACCAGATGCAGTTAGAATAATACGTCTAATACCTTTACCTTCATATTGGTATTGTTGACTTTTCCCTACCGGTAAACATTGCCAAATAGCGTTATGCTCACTGTCTACAGGTAGTAATGTTGCACCATTAGTTTCAACTTCACGCATTAATAATTGCCCGCTCATGACCAAGGCTTCCTTATTTGCTAGTAAAATCCGTTTTCCTGATTTTGCTGCTGCTAATATCGGCAATAGACCAGCTGCACCAACGATTGCAGCTATAACATAATCGACATCTTCATTTTCAGCTACTTCCTCTAATGCTCGCGCACCAGATAACACTTGTGTCAATAATCCAGCAGCTTTAACTTTTAATGAGAGCTGCTTAGCACTACTTTCATCCAACATCACAGCGAA
>MDTF01010260.1_pt1 | contig 13097 bp, 14 predicted proteins | sample 811191 | NCBI WGS metagenome assembly MDTF01 (sample SAMN05326649, study PRJNA326480) | marine metagenome | isolation source: seawater | place: Southern Ocean | collected 2011
TTACTCTCCCCTGTATATTTAGTCTCCTTTGTATTTTTAGTCTCCTTTGTATTTTCTTCTATTTCTTCATTATCACACAAGTATTTATAATATTTTTTTTTATTAAATTTGTGTGATTCTAAAGTAAAAGTGTCTGTAAATAATTTAACTGTTTGACTATAAACATAACTAATTCGTGCTAATTCTTTATTGGAATAGTTTATTAACTTTGTAAGTCTAACCATATTGTCATCGATCCTCTCCGCAGTACATAAATTATAAATATCTATTAATGATTCTGTAAAAACGGTATTCATGAGTTCATATATATGTAAAATTCTTCTTTTTTTGTTTTTACTTTTTTCTTTTGAAATCAACGAAGCTTTCATTTCTGTTTCAGTTACTCTATCCAACAAATAATCAACTCTAAGTTCTAAATTATTATCTAAATCTACGCATTGTCTTCTTAAATTTCTAATCTCCCAATGTTGCCAATGTGCTGCTTGTCTGTGAAAATTAAGTACACGTTTTCCATGTGCCTTTGAAATAGAACCGGTGATCACAGCCTTTTTTATTTTATTATTAAATAACCAAAATTGTGGAATTCCTCCGCAAGGGACTTCATGTGGATTTCTAATTGTATGACCTGCTTGTCTTTGCCATTCATAAAAGTGAGGATTGTGAATTATACCTTTTTCTATTTCACTTGTTTTCCAACTAAACGCAATATTACACTGTGTACAAAACATCTGGTCACACCCACTAATCTTATATATTGAAGCAGCGCAACCAGGACAATTCTTTGTTTCTTTTTTTAACATAATAGCCGTCTTAACGTTTTCCTCTTTACAAGTATGGGGTTCGTCCTTCAAATACCCTTTTATCTCAAAACACTTAGAGCATGCCCAAATATTACATATACCACATTTATGGGCAGTAGATAAAAACCCTTTACAATTATCAGCAGGACAAGCTTTATGGAAGTGTTGCTTTTTTTCTTCACACCCACCTCTTAAAATTAGACTTATTTGTCGCGTATTCTTTGTATGAACTTCCCATAACGATCTTAGTTTTTCTCGCAATACTCTTATCTCTTCCCCAACTTTAACATTGTTTTCCTCAAGACCTTGTGCTTTAAGTCTTTGTCCAACTATCGGCATTGTTTCTGGTAATCGCGCCTTTTCTCTGTCCATTAAAATAGAGGCGCGATGTGTTCTATACCTTTTGTTAACAAAGGAGCCATTGAGATTTTCTACCAGAAAATCTCTCTCCCAGACAGATTTACAATTCATACAATGAGCATTCTTTATAGTACCAGTCAGGTATGTTCTAACACATTCTTTACAACATTTAAACTGACATTTACAGCAAACTACTTCACTGTTTTTGGATTTATTGAAATTGTTACAACAAATGTCACAATCTGTCATGGTTTTATATGGGATAATTATTTAAAAAACAATATGATTTCAATTTTATAAAATTGAAATCATATTGTTTTTTTTATTATAATAAAAAACACTATGTCTTATAAAGAAAAAAGAAATAAAAGTCAAAAAAAGGCGAAGGGTTCGGTTGCTAGAAGACTGGAAAACTTCAATAAAAAGGGTCGATTGATTAATGTGGATGGTTTTATTGGGAAAGTTGAAACGAACATAGATATACCAATGGATGAAGATTTGTGTATTGGAACAAGTACAAAGAATCTACCTATTTATGTTATTTCGGCTCATGGTGAAAATGTTGGAAATTTACATTTTAATAGACATTCTTTGGAAAAAGGTCACCTTATCGTTGATGAAAAAAGGGGTGGTCAAATGTTTGAAAAATGTGGGGATCGACAATGGGTTGTTTATAGTGCACCAATTAGAACATTAATATGTCCATCGTCTCATGATGTACCTTTTATGGAATATTTAGCTAGGGATCCGCAAAATGTAAAAAGTATATTATTCTCAAATAATCCTAATAAATTATTTGATAATATTGCTCAAAAGAAGATGAAATTCGGCACACCTAATTTCAGTTTACCTGGCATGCCTTTTTCAAAAAAAAGGTATTGGTTTTACGATTCCCCAGGAGAAAATTCTTCTTTCGATTGGTTTATGGGTGTTTATCCTATTTTAAAAGGTCATTCTAGTATTTCTCCGTTGTATGATGAAACTTTTTATTATAGAAACGAGACTCTTGGTGATATGGAAGACAGAATATTTAATGATGATGTGATAAAAAAAATTAATTGGAGGGGTCAATCAAAGTTGTTAAAAAAATATAAGGTATTGACAAAACTTATTAAGGAGTCGTTACCAACATATAATAAAAAAAACAACCGATGGACTGGGGGTACTTTTGTGACTCAAAAGCAAATAATGGATATAATGGGTCCAGGAATTTATATATCGTTGACGTGTAGTCCATTTATAAATTTAAATACAAGTAATACACCTATTGATAAAGATGTATTGTATGTGGCTGGTGAGATGGTAATAGAAGATGTGAGTAAAGGTAATTTAAAAAAATGGGAAAAACAGTATGGTGGGCAAAAAGGAAGTGCGAGTTTAAGGAATCGAAGGTTTAAATTCAAACAGGAAATATTTGATGATTATGAAGCTCCTGGATTTGGAAAACAGTATACTGGGATAAGTGTATCGAAAAGGGGGCGTATTGTGTATAAAGACAAAAAATACATAAACATTTAACAACAACACCATTGAGATTTAACTATATTTGGGTTTTTTACCTTCATTATCCCGGTTGAACCTTGTTCAATATAATTGTCATATATTATTTGACAAAATTTTTTAAAAGATTCATCTATGTTGAAACCTTCTTTTGCGCTTGTTTCAAAAAAATGTATGTCATTTTTTTTTGCGTAATCATTCGCTTCTTTAAAAGAGACTCTTCTTTCACTTTCCTTATCGACTTTATTACCTAATAATAAAACTTTGGTTTTGTTATCTATTTTATTTAACCAAAAACCAACTCTTTCAAAGGATTTTCTATTAGTGATGTCGAATACGATTATAATACCGGCATTATTTTTAAAATATTTGTCCACTATTTTGTAGAAACGTTTACTCCCTGATGTATCCCATAACTGACATTTTATTTTGACTTGTTCGAAAATTTCAAGGTAACAGGATGAAAATTCAATACCAATGGTTTCATTATAGTATGGATTAAATTTATTTAATGATTTTTTTCTACATATGGAGCTTTTTCCACAATTTTCTTCTCCAATTATCAGCAATTTTAAACAATAATTATAGGACATCTTATATATTAAATAGTTAAAAAAAAAATATAATTATTTAATATATGAAGGAACAAATTTTACAAAGATTTAAAGAGGAACTTTACCAATCAAGTGGTTTCGAAATTTTAGCGCAAAGATACGTAGATAATGGTAGTCATCCTGATAATTTTAAATCTGGATTTATTAGGGAAATTGTGATAACGGAATATAAACGTAGAAAAATATTGGAATTAAGTGAAAAAATTAGAAATCTAAGTAAATCAGACAGTGTACAATTAAAAAAATATTTAAAAATGTTGAATGGTAAAAATATTATATTGGGATCTTTTGGTTACAAAAAACTAGACAAAATATATGAGTATATATGTCAGTTTAAGGGTAATAGGAAGAACAAAACTAGGAAAAAATCAAAAACTTCTGTTAATTACGACTCATTATGAGGATTGTTGATTTTCTACATGTACCCATAGTTCTTTTTATATTTTATAGTTTGATCTCATTTATTTATTTAGATGTATACTTCTTTGATGGAGTATGAGACAAGGATTATTAGGAATCTTTCCCAAACAAGGGGAAAGATTCCTACCCAAACAAGGGGAAATCTCCCTACCCAAACAAGGGGGGGGGTCTTAGGGGGAAATCCCCCCTATGAGAATAAAAATTTATCGATTGTAGTTTTAACGCAAAACAGTCTATGTAATATTATGGCAACTATGAAGCAACTTCCTAAAATAACACCATAATGAGTATTTTTAAAAACAGTCATTTGTAATACATATGCTAATATAAAGGTCAATATAACATCAACAATGGCGATATTGAAGACTCTAAATCTATGCGCACCTTTTCCTGGTTTTCCAAAAATATCTCTATATTTGCAAAGCATTGGTTATATAGTAAAGGTATTAATATTTCATTCCAATAATTTTGAATATATCAACTATATTGGATTCTTGTTCAAGTAGTTCTCTTGACATTTTATTTTTGAAGTTTTCTAAAGTACCTTTTAAGGTATTCCACTTTCTTTTAATCATGGGGATAAGTTTTTTGAGGCCACCCACAATTTCTTCATTATTAAGATCAATGTTTTCTTTAACCATTGTTTCAATGAATTTGACTGCTAATTTGATTTTGTCCATATTATCTTTAACGTATGTCAAAAAAATAACAGGTCTACCGTCATAGACTTCAAGTTGAAAGTCACTTCTTGCGGAAATACCTGATTTTAAACTAATAAATATACCACCTTTCATGGTAGTTTGGTATTCAATATCGCGTTGAAATTTAACGATTTCTTTTTTCAATACATTACCGCTGTAATTTTTAACTTCTAAAAGCAAAGGTATATTATTATATACTAATTTGAAGTCACCTGATTGTTTTATATCATGTGTGTCGATGACTTCTGCTTTGGGAAACAATCTATTTAAATTATGATATGTGAAAGTTTCTCCATCTTGACCAAGTAAAGTCGAATTTTCCTGTCTTTTGCAGACATCCATATATTTGTTCCGTTCTTTTTCTAATAATTCGTTGTATTCTTTTCTTAAAGAAGTACGCTTCTCTTCTTCTTCATTTCTAATTGATTCTATTTTTAAATTTAATTTGTCATGCCATATGGATTGCATATCCCATCTACTTTTCATTTCTTCATCCAATGATTTTGTCGATTCATTTATTTTATCATGTAAACCCTGGATTTTGATTTCGTATATAGATTTCACTTGTTCCTCAACCTGTTTTTTAATAATGGTGTTTGAAATTCTTTGATCTTTGACAAAGAGTTCAAATTGAGTTCTTTTAAATTCAACTTCTTCATTTAAATTTTCAATGATCTTGTTTTTATTGTTTTTTAGCGTGTTTATTTTATCTTCCCACTCATCGTTTTTCCACAACTGTACCTCTTTCATCCCCTTATCCAACATTTTAAGACCTAAATTTATAACTAAATTTTGTTTATCTTCATTTAAAGTTTTAAATCTTTTATTATTTTCTGTTGGTGATAAGTACAGTTCAAGTTGTTCTATGTATTCCATGTTATATTTTCTTGTATATTACTTTTAAATGTATTAAAAAAAAGAATTAATAATATATAAAGATGGATTTAATTAAGAGTCACCCAAAAGAGAAGATAGATCTTATTTTGGAGCCATTGCAGGTATTGGTTCAATTATCATTGCTATCATTTTTACCTGTTGGTACAAAAATATCTATATCAAATAACATATTATATTTACAGCAACCTACTATATTACAAGGAGTATTGCGGTGGTATCAAAAAGACAATAAGGACGATTTATATTATTTATTCCATGCTATTAGGAGATATTACAAGTGGTATAATAAGAGAGATGATCCTGTATTTTCCCGAGTATTAGAATTGGCTATAAAAGGTATTAAAAAACTAATAGAAACCTATAATAAAGTAGGTATAACGACTATAACCCATACATTAAATTTATATAAGAATATATTGGAACAGGATAGTGAGGAATTATTCAAGGACGATAGTAATTCAAGTGTGAGTGTGGATGATGTATTTGAAAAAATAACAACTTTATATGATAGGAAGTTACTGGTGGTGATATATAGTATGTTTCAAATAATGGAGGAGGAGAAGAGTGAATTAAAGCTCGAAAGTTATATAATGGGATTGAATAGTATTTTGCAACCAACGAATGAGGATATAAGAAAATGGATTATTGATAATTTGACATGTTAATTTTTAATATAAAAAAATATATTAAAAATTGTGGAATTAATAGGTTTTTGTAAAACGAGCGATAACAGTTACTTTACCAGAAGCAGTTAAATTAGCAGCGAGTGGTGTAAACCTGAAATGAAGATTTCTAGCAGTAGCGCTATAAGTAGTTGCTAAAATGGCAGAAGCTTCTGTAGTAGCTGGACCGAAATATGGGGCAGTAGCAAAGTAATTAGCAGCCTGACCAGCATAATTATCAATTACTGGAAGAGGTCTGCCTTTTGGAGCGGTCACTGCCGCACCACCATCATTCAAAAGAGCACTTGCTGCGAGAAGATCAACTCCACCAACAGTAGTACCTAAACTGAAATCTAAATCATTACCTGCGGCGCCTGCTGTTGTAATGGCTACTTGTGGGATGATTTCTAATTTTCTAAGTACACTTCCGGCAGGTTGAGCTATTATACCATCTGTGTTGATATTAAATGTGACGGGGATAGTAACTTCAATGGCTACATAAGAATCTTGTCCGACGACACTATCAATACCACCATTACTATTAACATTAACTAAATCATTGCGTTTATTAGTGTTAAGGTTAATAGCTCCCCAGAGAAGATGATCAAGGGGGGATGGTTTTGAACGAGCGGAAGAATACGCGGAGTTATAATTTTTGGCTTGTTGTTTTCGTTTTGTTGACATATTATGAGATATATAGATATAATAAAAAACGGAAATAATTTAAAGCATATATGTAGTTATATGTTTCCTAAAGTATTATTATTATGGTGTCAGTGTGTTGAGATATTGTGAATTAAAAAAAGGAACTAAAAAAAGGGTGTTTTTAGTGGTTGAAACTTTTGTTAGCATAATAGGTGTTAAAAATGTCCGAGCACAAAAACACAAAAAGTAGGTGTTTTTTACCTCAATTTTTTTCATAGGAGATTTATGGCATATATTTGTGAAAAAACGGATTATACTTATTTGGTGTCTATATTTTGTGATTTTGTGCTCAGAGAAAAACACATGGTAACAACAAGATATAAAACATTGATAAAACCGCATGTAACATGTAGGTAAAATTATAATTATTTGAAACTCCTCTACAAAACGAAAAAGTGGAATCTGTAGGATTTGTATTTAGATGCTTTATGGTGTAAAATGTGTGAAATTTTCAGAGCACAAAAAAGGTGCACTGTGAACGGGTTTTTCGAAATCTGTAGGATTTGTTTTGTGATGCTTTATGGTGTAAAATGTGTGAAATTTTCAGAGCACAAAAAAGGTGCACTATGAACAGGGTTTTCGAAATCTGTAGGATTTGAAAAGAGAGCATTTATGGTCTAAAATGTGTGAAATTTTCAGAGCACAAAAAAAAAGGGGGAGTGTATTATTAGGTAAAAATACTTAAAAAAATAGTCTTTATTTAGTATAAAATGAGTAAAAAGAGGCTAATAAAAGAGGCTAATTTAGCCAAAATGGATAAAAATTGGATAACAAATGAGCCGCAGCATAATTGTAATTTTTGTAAAAAAGGTTTTGTACACAAGAGCAGTTTATGCAGACATATTATAAAAGCGCATAATAAGGAAAAGAGGCTAATATTAGCCAAAATGGATAAAAAATGGATAACAAAAGATAAAAAGGCGTGGAAATGCGATTATTGTGAAAAAGTGTATAAATATCAGAGTGGGTGTTGTAAACATAAAAATAAGTGTGGAGTATACATCCAGCTAATAAAAGAGGAGGAACGCATGAAACAATTGGTATTAATGAAGGAATTGGAACATAAAAATGAAATGATCGAACTTTTAAAATCAAATAAAACAACAACGACAACAAATAATACAAATTGTAATAATACGAATAATACGGTAAATAATAAAATCAATATAAATTTATATTTGAATGAGACATGTAAAAATGCATTAAATTTGACAGATTTTGTGAAACAAATAACAGTAAGCTTGGAGGATATATTAAAAACCAAAAGCCTGGGATATAGTAGTGGTGTATCAGAGATATTAATAAAAAATTGGAAGGATATACCACAAACGGAGAGACCAGTACAGTGTATGGATGTGAAACCATTGGAATATTATGTGAAGGATGGTGGAAATTGGTCAAAAAACGAGAATGAAAAGATGGAGAAATTGATAGGGAATGTAACAAGGAAACAGACGAAACAGTTGAAGAGGTGGTGTAGGAAGAATCCAAAGTGGAAGGATAGTGAGGAGGGTATAAAGAAGTGGCGTTCTTTGCAAAAAAGTATAATGGGATCATCAAAAGCGGAAGAGGTGGATGTGGAGAATGAAATAATAATAGGAAATATTTGTAAAAACAATAAAATAATTAAACCCTGAGTTGTTTATTGTGTGCTGCGTTGAGCCAATTTTTGGAGAGGGTATAAATTTCACCAGTTTCGCGCATACGAACAAGTTCACCATTAATGGTATCGTATAGGGGGTGATCTTTCTTAACAAGTAGGGAAACTTGTGATTGTCCAAAGTTGTATCTGCCAAATTTAAGGTTTTGGTATTTTGGATCTTTATTAAATAAGGATCCATCTTTATGTATTTTCCCTTCTTCTGAAACAAAGACGCCAGCTAAGTTTTCGGCATCGTCCAAGTACATGTCTAATAAATTTTCAAATTTCCCGGATTTATTATCGACAAGTTTAACTTGTGCGCCTCTTGATTTAAGGTATTTAATTAAATTACCACTATTACTATCAACAACAATCGGTTTTTTTGGTATTTTATTTAGTTCTTCTTTAATAAAAAACTGGGAATAGAGATTAATTAAAAGGGAAACAATGAAAAATATACCAAAGAAGTAATTAAGTTTTGCTAAAAACCCTGGACTTCTTCTTCCAGCAAGATATGGGCTCATGTTTTTAAAGGTGTACTCAATAATATAAGAAATTTTAACATCTTGTTTTGCATAAAAATAACAAACGGTCATGGCAAAAATGGAATAGAGAAAGAAAAGGAGTGTAAATTTAGCAATTAAAGTAACGAATGCCTTTGTACCATCTTTTTTTTTGCTGACAATGGAATAATGAGTAAAATAATAGGGGGAGGTGTAGTCAATATTTTTGATTCTTTCTGGATTTAATCCTAAAACGCCAAGAATAACATCAAATTTGTTTTCTTCAATGAGGGTATCAATATTTTCACCTTTTTTAATTACTTGATATTTAAAATCAATGTTATGTTTTTTGGCAATAGCTTGCCAAATATCGATGGTAAAGCCACTTAATTTATCATTATTTATGATGAAAGGATCTTTTTCACGTACACCTACTTTGATAGCCATTATATAATATATACATATATAATGATTTAGAATGAAGCATTATTTGCGTAGCCAGTACCCAAATATTTGGTAACAATAATTTGTGTAATTTTTTCTTTTTGTGCTTCTCTCAAATTTTGATTAATGATATCTAATTTATCTGATTTTTTCAAAATGGGAAATGAAAAGGTTAACATGGAGATTTTTTTTTTAACAATTTGTAGGGTTTCATATTTTTTAATGTTATGATTTAAAATATAGGAGAATCTGGAGGAATCACCTAAAATGCCATATATATTAGGATTTGACAAATAGGTATTAAATAAATTGTCATTTTGTATCTGTTTTGTATGGTCGGCACTTTGTATAGTTTTAATAACTTCACCCTTGGCTTCAAATGTTTTGGATATTTTGATATTATTGGGTTCATCCCTAAATATAATTTTTTTATTTTTGATAGAGAAATCATTATTATTTAATTGAAAAGAAGGGTTGAATGTGTTTATGTAAATAATAATAACTGCTGCCAAAATAATGGAGTATAATAAATATAACTTTCTATCTGTAAATGTAGGAATTGAGTTAAAAAAGAAAGATGCGAAATCATTATTTCTGTTGAAATTATTAATAAAGTTATTTAAAAACAAAATAAAAATGAATAAAAAAATAATGGATGTGAATACTTTTGTAATATTAATGTAACCTTCTAAATTATTAATTTTGTGTGAGCTGAGCAATGAAATATCAGTTTTATAAAAAGGTATTGTGAAATCAACATGTTGATATCTTTTACTAGTGATATTATATGGTCCAACTAAAATATCAACATCACCTATTTTAAGTTTTTCGAGGGCTTCTTCATGATTTTTCCCGACTTCGACGTAAGTGAAGTCGATATCTGATTTTTTTGCAACATTTTCCCATATATCGATAGCGATACCTGAGTATTTATCACCGTTCCTAATAACATATGGTATAGATCCAGTCGAAACAACACCAACTTTCATGTATATATTAAACAAATATTTAATATAAATATAATTTATACAATGATGAAAAAGGGTTATTTTTCATGGGGGGTATTAGGTTTTAAAAAAAAGGAAATATTCGTGAGTTTAATATTATTTATAACGAGTGGTATATTTTTTAGATGGTTGGGTAGTATTGCTTGGAGAAGACCTACAAAATCATTAAAGGATCGAGTAATGATATTAAGTCCTGAGATAAATGAATTAACGATCCAGGAATTTAGAATGGATATGGAAATTTTGGAGAACCGAATCGACAATTTGAACAATGATTTTTTAATAAATAACAAGGGTTTAATGGAAAACACGGAAAAATTCAGGGGAATAAACAAGGTTTATTTAGAATTACGTTTACGTTTGAACCATATAATCAAGGAATTGGAGAATAAAAAAAACGACAAACACAAAACGGATAAAATCGACGAATATGAGAAATCAATGGTAAAAATGAAAGACTCATTGGATTTACTGAGTGAGGAGTTAAAGAGGGAGACTGATGAATCTCAAGCTGGTACATTACATATGTTAACTTTAGTGGAAACGATTTTCTTGCCTTTAGGAGTATTAACTGGATATTTCGGTATGAATTTTTCATCAATGGGTGGACATGTGGGAAATGACCATATTCCAGCACCAGGTTTGTTGGGAATGAGATATGGGCAGGGTTTTGTGTGGGCGATCATGTTGGTCTGTGTGGTAGTGATATTATATGGATTTGGTTACACAGGGTTTGAATCATTTGACATAAGGGAAAGTCAAAAATGTAATGATACAAAAAAGGAGATAGTTCCATTTAATGTAACGAGTGAGGATTTAAGAAAGTTAAATATGGATGATGGTTCAAACATTCCTTCAATATTTGAGTTACCTTATAACAGTGTAAATTTCTACAGGTACTCATAGTTCTTTTTATATTTTATAGTTTGATCTCAAATATTTATTTAGAAGTATACTTCTTTGACATTATAGTATTATCTTTAATATAATGGAAAAGATATTAACAAAAAAGTGTCCTCATTGCGAACAGTTTGTGATGTTACCAATATTGGAATTAAACTGTAAAATATATCGACATGGGATGTATAAGCAAACATTGTTGCAGATAGATCCACATATGAAAAAGGTTGATTGTGAGAGATTATTTAGGGAGGGATTAATATATGGTTGTGGGAAGCCATTTAAAATAATAATGGAAGAGGGGAAATATAGAATAGAAAAATGTGAATATTTATGATAAATTATATAATCTTCGATTTTATATAATGTATATTGAGCAAAGAAGGAAGCCTAAAAGGGCGGTTGGTTTTAAGGCGTGGTTTAAAAGATGGTTTTTATGTGGTATAATAGAGGAAAGAAGAACGATGAGAATATATATGGAAATAATCCAGGTGGAATCAATATAATATTTTATAAAAAGAGTGGTAAATAATGTTTAATTTGAAATAGTGTAATAATGCCATTATGTAAAAATTGTTCGCACCAGTTCTTTGTTTTGTCGTTATTTAAGGATTTAACAATGGAGGAGATTTTAATAATGGCGGATTCATTATCTAAATTTGGAAAAGTAATAACGAACATATTTTCGTGCGTGGTGTATTTTCCAAGTGTACAAAGAGAATAGTTTAAGGTGTGTTCATTTTTTTGGCACCCATAACCTTTTGAGATAATGAGGGATGGTTTATTGAATAATTTAAAATCGCAATGTTTGCCAGAAATGTATTGTTTTGAGTTATTAAAGAGTTCAATTCTATTATCTGTAATATTTTTGGTATAAATAATGGGGAATGTATTTGAATTATTTGATCTAATGGAGTTAGAATTAATGCTACCTTTTTGTATGCGTGCATTTAATAAAGAAAAGAAGGTGCAGTTATCAAAAATGCTTTTGTACATGGGTCTATCCAATGAGAAAAATATTTGATTGGAAACATTAAAAATGTATTCGTTATCGTTTTGAATATTTTTTTGGTAAATGAAAGAAACGGTATTATAATTAGTTTTGGTAAAAAGGTTTGAGAGTCTTTTAATGGACAAAACGGATCCGTTGGCATGTGTTCTATTGCGCATCAGTTGAGTGATGGGTGAGTTAAGAATGGTGTCAGGAACAATGAATGCTAGGATTCCACCATCTTTGAGAAGATCAATGGCTCTAAGGATATACAAGGAATAAATATCAGTTTTATCTCCTGTCCAAAGTTTAAACCTTTTACCATATTGTGTATTTTTATCTATAATGAAGGAAGGTGGTGCGCCAAAAATGAGGTCATAATTGAGTAGATTGTGTGGTGATGAGAGAGTTAAAAAATTGGTATTGTAAATGGTGGAATTGGAGATATCACAAAAGGTGTCAAAAATATGTGAATCTTCTTCGATGCCATATATATTGAGAGAAATATCAAATTTATTAATGTCTTTAATGAACTCTCCAGTTCTTGTGTATGGGTCTAAAACATCTGCATTATTTTTGAGGAGGGGTTTAACTAAATCAAGAAGTATCTCTCTATTATTTTTGGGAGGTATTTTTAACAAATGTTTTTGAATGAATTCATTCGAGGAGTTATAAAATTGCGTCATATAATTTTATAGGATATTATTATTTTTGATAAAAAATATATTTAATAACAAAAGGAAAAAATTGTGATATATCGTTCATTTTAGGGATGATATTGAGTTGTAAATGATTTGAAAAGGGAACGGAAACGGACTGAAAAAAGGGAACTATAATAAAAAGGGTGAATTATGAGCTGAAAAAAGGGAACTGAAACGGACTGAAAAAAGGGAACTATAAAGAAAAGGGTGAATTATGGACTGAAAAAAGGGAACTGAAACGGACTGAAAA
>MDTF01001533.1_pt1 | contig 13094 bp, 12 predicted proteins | sample 811191 | NCBI WGS metagenome assembly MDTF01 (sample SAMN05326649, study PRJNA326480) | marine metagenome | isolation source: seawater | place: Southern Ocean | collected 2011
ATTGTACAATTAGGAAATATTTTTAAAAATCTTTCTATGGTTTGTCCTTTATTAGCACCCACATCAAAAATGATTGGTTTTTCTGTTAATTTCATTTGATAAATATCATCAAAATTAAGATTATTTTTTTTTTTTTAAACGATTTATTGAAAACCCAAAATTGGATAATATTTTATTAATTATTTTTTTCATTTTTTATTAAGCAGATCCTAAATAACTAGATACTAAATCTGTAAACTCTTTATTTAATATTCTAAATGTTTTTCCCTGGTTTTCTATTGTCATAATATTCTTTTTAATATCGTCCTCATTTTTATATTTGCCATCTTTATCAACAATTTTAATCACATCTTTTATCAAATCTAAATTGAGTAATTGAAAGTAAATTACATATTTATCCTCTAATTTCTTTTGATACTGTAAATTTGTGGCCGTTGTTCGATGTTTTACAAGTGCATTAAAAATAATTGCATCACCTTTTTTGCTATAAACTTGGGTATTTACGAATTTATTTTGAAGATAGTAGTACACAACTCTCAATTTATTAATAAAACTGTTTTTATCAGATAATGTATCAAAGTAAAATGGCTTCAAGACATCAATACCTCCTCCTTGTTCCTTGATATTATCTTGTAAAAAAATTCCAATTTTAAATAGTAAATTTTTATTTTTTGAAATAATTGCAGATTGATTACGCTTACCTGAATCCTTGTGGTAATCTGTATTTTCTAAATAATTTCTATTATTTTTTTGTATAACAAAATTGTAATAAAGAAAAATATTTTCCTTAAAATTGTTATCTATAAAATTGAAAACTCTTTTAGAAAAAATAGTATCAAATAATATTTTGTACTTACTAATATTTGGTAATGCAATTGAGCAGTTTAGATCATTAAAGTTATTTAAAAATTCTCTTAAATTTTTTACTTCTTCTTGATTAAATAAAAAAGTTTTCTTATATCTAATTTTCATTTTTTGGAACAATCTACAACAAATCCTGATGCTAGAAAAATCCCTCTCCAGTCATTTGGATCTTCTAATTTTATAGAATCTTTTCTAAATTTTAGTCTATTGTTCTTTTCAAAAAAAGGTGGCAATGAATGAAAGTGATAATAGTAAATTCCATTTAATTTTATGTTTAATTTTTGACAAACATTTTTCTCAAATGTCAACGGATTATGTCTTGATGAATAAACTTTTTTCTGATCAATATTTTTTTGCATATTAGTTTTAGATCTAAAATATTCTTTAAATATTACTTTAAATTTTTTTTTTACAATATTATCCTTTGATTTTATATCATACAATTTTGTGAAAAATTTTTCTGAATATTCATTAAATGTTGCAGCATCAAATAATTCGTTACGTAAAGAAAAAATTAACCTCCCATTTTTTTTTAATTTTTTAATTTGATTTTTTAGTGTGTAATTAAATTTTTTTGAATAATAAAAAGTTCCAAGACCTATAATACAATCAACTGAATTATTTTTTATAAAAGAAGGATTCTCAAAGTTCCCTTTTATGATCAAATCTTTTGAAAAATTATTTTTTACCAAGTTATTTTGTGCTTCTTTAACCATATTTGCAGAATTATCATAACCAGTAATATTATACCCTTTTTTTTTTAATTTAATTAATGGTAAACCAGCACCACACCCTGCATCTATTATTTTCTTCGGCTTTTGTTGTTTAATTAATTTCTCTATGATTTTAAATCTTTGCAAATTTGCTGGATAAAATTTTTTCAAATCTTCATCTTTGTACATTCTTGTATAATTAGATGTCTCTTTTTTATTATTAAAATGTACGTATGAATCTTTTAACATTACCTTAGAAGTTTTCTCTTTACTAAATTTACATATAATTTTTTTGCTAAACTTACATTTATTTTTAAAAATTGGCTAATTTTTTCTAAATCATTTTTACCATCTGAATATTGTAAAAAACTTAAAAATATTTTTGAACCTTTGCTATTAGTTTTCTGTGAAAGAGTGTTGTACATACCTCTTTTTGACATCTGTGGTTCGCAAAGTACATTGTTAATTGGTATAATTTTCTTATCTAGATTTAGGATTGCATTTTTTGCTACCTTAAAACCACCCGTTAGACCTTTTACTGTTACCAATTTAAAATTATCTTCAGATGTATGATATTCTTTATATTCTCCATATTTGCTCCTAAAAATTGATGCTATTGGTAAGTCTATGCCTGGTGAATTATATTGCCTCTCATCTGAGCCTCTTTTTAAAAAACTATATGATTTATATTTAAGCTTTAATTGTTTATACGCCAATCTCAAAGAGTCATCTGAGAGTGTATTTCCATATTTAGTAAACATACAAGAATGCTGTCTTTCATCACCAATACATGTCAAATTAAAACCACCTACGACCCATTTCTTTAAATAATTTAATTTTTTACTAAGATACACTATGGAACCAATTGTTTCTGGAATGAAAATAAATCTCAAAGTTTTATTTAATTTTTTTTTACTAAAATAATTAATTAGAGCCATTGATACTATTGGTCCTGACAACTCATTATTTGCCATCGAAGGATGGCAAAGGTAAGTAGAGATTAAAATTTCTTGTTTGCTTTTTCCTTTTAAAATTAACTCTCCATAATTTAGATTACCCTTATTATTTAAACTAGACTTAATCAGAACACTAAATTTATCTAAATTTTTATAATTTTTTATTATCTCATTTTTCTGATTATATGAGGCACAAAAACCCCAATTTTTTTTATAGTAAGAAGTGACATATGGAATTGCTTTTTTTTGATCTTTTAATGAATAAATTTTGTTAATTAATTGATTTTTAGTCAATATTTTTTTTACCGGGACTGAATAATTTACAACATGAAGATTATTATTTTTAAAATCAATTATCTTTTTATTATTTTTATCCAGTACGTATGCCTCGTCTATATTCCACTCAGGTGGAACTACCCAGTCAAAAACTTTTGTTTTAGATCTTATTGAAAATATTTTTAGTAAAGGTAATTCTTTTTTAATCAACCCTAAACTTTTTTTTATTCCTTTGCCGGTAATGCTCCTGCAAATATGAAAAAGTTTTCCTTTAGCAAACAAATAAGGTTTTTTTACCATAATTTAAAAGTTTATTAATATTTTTTTATATGTTTCTTTTCCATTAGTTCTTAAAAAATTATTCAGTTTTGTTTTTACTTTATTTTTTTTTTCAAGATTTTTATAATTTATAACTGAGTAGCACATTTTTTTATATATAGATTTAATATCATTATTTTTAATTATCAGCGAATTATCATTTAATATATCTCGAGCACCACTAACATTTGTACTTAAACATACTAATCCATAATTTCTAGCATCAATTAAAACGTTTGGTAGACCTTCATAAAGAGAGGTGAGTACAAAAAATTTAGATTCCTTGTATATTTTGGGTAGATTTTTTACCCACCCATAAAATTTAACTTTTTTAGAAATTCCTAAATTATAACATAGTCTTTTTAGTTTTTCTCGGTCAGGTCCATCTCCACAAATAATTAATTCATAATTTTTGTTAAATTTATTTAGATAATAAAAAGCGTTAATTAATGAGGCTTGATTCTTTTGTTTGCATAATCTACCTACATTCAAGAATATATTTTTTCTCTCTTTTTTAATATTCAATATTTCATTTAATACTAGATTATAAACTAAATATACTTTGGACTTTTTAAACAAAAATAGTTGAACATTTTTTTTCATCATTTTTGCATTAACTATTATTTTTGTTGAAAGATTGTATGTTATAATTTTTGATAGAAAAACAATTGATGATAATATTCTTTCATCGGCGTATTGTGTGGCACCTAATGGATCTTCTGAAACTCTAATTAAAAACTTAGTTCTAAAAAAAAAACATACTATTGAAGGAAAAAAACTACTCTGAAATGAATAAACCACTTTATCTTTAAAGGCGTTCCTTAATAATAAACTTATAAGATAAAATACAGAGATAAAGCTTGAAATAAATTTATAGAATAATGTTGGAATGATATTCTTCTTTATTAAGTGTAATGTAACCTTTTTATTCAAAAATTTTTTGTCTATTTTTTGATCAGTAATTATATGTATTTCTAAATTATAAGATTTAACAACATTGATAAAATTTAGAAAATTTCTTTTGACCCCACCCCTTTCAAGAGAAGGATAAAACAAAATAAGTTTTTTCATTATGTTTGATTTGTAATAATTGTTCTTGATAGATTAGTAAAATGTCTAAAGTTTGTATAATTTTTACTTTTTTTTAGAGCGTATAAAATTTTTGCATTGTGAACATCCTTTTTATTTTTTTTATTTCTAACTAATAATTGAAATTTTTCTATAAAACTCTTTTCATTATTCTGTTTATATAGGTAGCCTCCATTATCATTATTAAGAAATTCCTTAGGTCCATTAGGACAGTCTGCAGACAATATTGGCGCTCTAGACGAGGCCGCTTCGATTAGGACAAATCCAGGATCTTCCCAGTCTGAAGACAAAATAAAACATAGTGCACTTTTATAGTACTTATGAACATTATTAACATGTCCCTTAAAAATAATACTTTCTTGAATATTAAGTTTATTACACTGATTAATTAAATCACTCTTGAGCTCACCCTCTCCTAAAATTACCAATTTTAATTCTGGAAATATTTTGAGAATTTTTTTAAAATTATGAATTAAAAATTTATGGTTTTTTTGTTTAGTCAACCTCCCGACTGCTAACAAAAAATTTTGTTCTTTAAATTCATTAAGGCTTTCTTTTCTTAATTTAAATGATTTTCTAAATTCAACAATGGGATCAAATAAAACAAACAATTTTTTATTATCAAAAACTCTAATCTTACTTAAATAATTTTTTGTGTCCTCTGTTGGACAAAATATTAAGAATAATTTCTTATTGGCCATTTTCCATAATAACTTCCTAAATAAATTCATTTTTGGGTAACCAGACACTCTTAGGATAAATTTACACTTAAAATTAAAAATGATTGCTAATATTAATGGTAATGATGAAATTAAATGAATTAAAATGTAATCATTACTTTTTCTTAATTTCAAAAAATTAAATAATTTATAAAAACAACTAAAAAAGATTATTACATACGAAATTCTACTCTTTATATAGCCGTATCTAGGAAGTGCTTCGTAGTTTTTTGAATTATTCACGAAATTAATCATACTTATATTATTTTCTGAGATTTCGGATTTAAATTCGTTCCATTCTCCATAGGAATTGATAATATAAGGGTGCATTTGTTTCTTGGAATATTTACTCACACTAATTGCAGAATTTAAGACCGCTCTTACTGTTGCAACTTTTGATAAAAAAGGAGACCAATAGAATAGGTTCATATTTCGATTAATTAATTATATAGATATCAAAGAATTATGAAAAAACAAAAGAATATATTCTTCTTTTTACCTAATTTCTCGATTGGTGGTGCAGGCAACTCAGTTACAAATATTTGCAAGATTGTTGCCTCAAAAAATTACAATATAACTGTTTTTTCTATTGGAAAAAATTTATATAAAAAAGATCTGCTTCTTTCAAAAGTTAATGTTATTGAGCTAAAAAAACAAAAGACAATTTTAGCAATATTTAAAATTATCAAATATTTTGCTTTTAAATATAAAAACGAAAAAATTATTTTTGTTTCCAACATTAATTACGCAAATGTATTAAGTTGTATTTTTATAAAAAGGATAAAGAATTTAAAATTAATACTAATTGAAAGAACGCCCATCCAAGAGCTTCAAATTTACTTTAGTATAACTGAAATTTTTAAAAAGAAGCTTATTCTAATTTTACTTAAGTTGTTTTACAACAGAGCTGACTTTATCATAGGAAACTCTAAAAAATTATCGATTGATCTTTCAAAGAAAATTAATTGTAAAATTCAAACAATTAACCCATATATAAATATTAAAAATATTAAAAAAAAATATAACAAAGTTCCAAGATTAGTTTGGATTGGAAGAAATTCACCAGAAAAAAATATTGATGATTTTATTACATCATTGCAATTCATTCATAATTTAAATATCAAAATATTAATTATAACTGATAAAGATTTCAATAGCCTCAAAAATAAAATTCCAAAATTGATTAAACAGAATACAAAATTTATAAAATTTAATAAAAGTAATAACTCAATCGACAAAATTTATGAAAAATCAGATATTTTAGTTAATACGTCGTTATATGAAGGTTTTCCCAATGTAATTGCAGAAGCTATAAATCACAAATGTTTGATAATTACATCAGATAGTTTTGGTGGAAAAAATGACCTTATCAAAAATGAAAAATATGGATTAATTTATAAGACAAAAAATTTTAAAGAATTATCAAAAAAAATTATATTTGCAGTAAAAAACTTTAAAGAGTGTAAAAATAAAATTAATTTAGCTAAAAAAAATCTAATTCATATTGCAAAAGAAAATAACATCAAATATATCAATTTTTTTAAAAATATTAATTAAATAATAATGAGTTATAAAATTAACAAAAAAAAATTATCTTTTTCTATAATTACACCGGTGCTGAATGATAAAAGAGTCTTGGATGTTATTAATTCTTTAAAAAAACAAACTTATAAAAATTTCGAACATATAATAATTGATGGTGGATCTAGGTCTCATGTAATAAAAATTCTAAAAAAAAATAATAAAAATATAAATATTTGGGTTTCTAAAAAAGATGGAGGAATTTATGATGCAATTAATAAAGGAATAAAAATGAGTACTGGAGATATCATAGGTATCTTAAATGCTGATGATGTCTATTTTCCCGAAACTTTAGAAATTGCAAAAAAATACTTTGAAAAAAAAAGAATAGATTTCTTATTTGGCACAGTCATAAAAGATAGATTATTAAATGGTTTTTGGCCTAAAAAAATATGGTGGAAATTCAATATCTACCCAGCTCACTCATGTGGCTTTTTTGTTAAAAGTAAAGTTCATAAAAAAATTGGTCTGTACAATACAAAGTTTAAATATTCTTCTGATAGAGATTTTATTTTTAAACTAATTAAACTCAAATATAAAGGTATCTGCACAAATAAAAATGAAATTTTTGGTAAATTTTGCACAAAAGGAATATCAAGTCAGATAAGTTATTTTAGAAAAATATTTGAAGAATTTCATATAAGATTAGATCATAAACAAAATATATTATTTTTATTTATCTTATTGATATTAACTTTACTTAATAAAATTTATAACTATGTTTTTAAAAGTTTAAGATAAAATTTATGAAAATAGCTATTATACCTGGAGCTTTTTTTCCAGATCCTGGTGGAGCACAAGTACAGGCTCATAACTTAGCAAACAAACTTTGTGAATCACATTGTTCAACAGATGTTATTTTATTGAACAAAACAAATATCATTAAAAAAAAATATAATATAATTTACTTAAATAAGTTATTAATAGATATAGTATTTATTTTTCATTATTACTTAAAGATAGATCTAACTTTTTTTTTAGAATCTTATTTTAAAAGATTAATTATTCAAAATAATTATAAACTTTGGCATTTTATATTTACTAATTATAAAAGTTTATTACTGATAAATGTTTTAAAAAAACTTGATCAAAAAATTATTGTTACCTTTCAAGGCGCGGATATTCAAATAAATAAAAAAATTCACTATGGGAATAGATTGGATCCTAAATATGAGAAACTTTTCAAAAAAAGTTTAATAAATATAGATTTATTTACAGCAATTTCTAAAAATATTTTTAATGATTTAAAAAAATTAAAGATTAATTCAAGTAAGATTATAAGTATACCAAATGGTACTTTGATTAGTAAGGCCCGAACTGTAAAAAAGAAAACTAACAAAAAAAATACCAAAATACTTAAAATCATAACCGTTGCAAGATATGCTAATAAAAAAAAAGGATTTGATTTAGTTAAAAAGATTATCAGTAGACTGATTAGCAAAAAGATAAAATTTAAATGGACAATAATTGGAAAGAATACATCTATGCTTTTAGATGATGACTATAACAATAAAAACAAAAATTATTTAAATATTGTTGAAAATATTAATACTAAGAATGAACTTTACTTTCCAAGCTCTGAAATTTTTAAATATTATTTAGAATCTGATATATATTTAAACTTATCAAGAATTGAATCTTTTGGTATTACATTTGTTGAGGCTTTGAGTTGTAATCTGCCAATTATTACATTTAACAAAAAAGGAGCAAATGAAATAGTTATAAATAAATATAACGGTTATAAAGTAAAAAATAATAATTATAAGACATTTATTAAAAAATTAAATTTTTTTAAAAATAATAAATCATATTTTAAAAACAATCCCTACCTATCATCAAAAAAATATGACCTGGAATATTTGGTTAATATGCATATTAAAAATTATACTAGGCTACTAAAATAAATAAAGTTTTGACCCTAATTCATATTTAATAACTTTCTAATTTATAATCAGGTCTAAAGACTTCGAATGGTATTTTAATTTTATTAAAATCATAAACAAGAGTAGATGTTGAAGATACTATAACTTTATTAAAAGTTATAGTATCAAACTTATCAATTATATGGAGATTTTTTTCTGGTTTAAAAATAAATTTATTTTTAGGATGTAACTTAAAAAAATATTTATTTTTTTCATTTGATCGCACTCTATCCTTAACGAAAGTATAGAAATCTTTAATATCATGTGTGCCTGGAAGTATTAAGATTTTTTTTATCCCATATTTTTTTTTAAATTTAAAGTTAATCAAAAATGAAGGTTTCTTTTGTTTTTCTAAAGATATTTTTGTTCTTTTTTTTAATAAAATTTTATATTGTGTAAATGAATAGTGATTACTCGAGACTATTTCGTTCGGTATAAACTTATTATGATTATATTTTAATATAATGTCGTACCAAAATAATTTGGTAGAAAAAATTCCGTGTTGATAACCTTTAATGTAAATATTGAGCTTTTTTATTATATTAATTAAAAAAAAACCAAAATTGTATTCAAAGAGATACATATGAAATTTTTTAATATTATTTTTTTTAAGAATTTTTGGAATTGCATAATTGTATATATTTAATTTACATCTATTAACAAATGAGGAATAGAGATAATTTTTATAAAAATCTGAAAAATTTATTTTTTCAATAAATAAAGTATTATTTTTTCTTTTTAAATAAATTAATCTTAATATTGAATTAACAAAACCTTTTAATATATCAAGATAATCAATGTACTTTTCGGTAAAAAGAATATTTTTATTTTTTAATCTAAGATAAATCTTAATAATTTGAAATAAAGAATGCCCCAAATGAGTTTCGTCAGTAAGAAGAAAATTTAAGTACGTTATATCTTTATTCTTATAAAAATTATCACTTTCTTTGGTAAAAAAAATTGGATAAATGGTCATACCTATTTCATTTTTTATTTTAAATTTTGATGATGAAAAAATTTTAATAAATGAAACTAAAAAAAAAGCTTTAAAATAAAATTTTAATATCTTTATAAACATTAAATTAAACCTTAATTGTTTAGACACATATGAAATTATTCTTATGTTCTTGTTAAATGATTTAATTATTTTTATACTAGAGGCGCTATCAGTAATAATTTTGATCTCATCGAAATGTTTATCCTTAATTAAAAAGTTAATCTTTAAAAAATTAATCACCTTTGAAATTGAAAATTCTTTATCATTTCTTAAATTAAAGATTTCTAATTGTTGGTAAAAAACGTCATTAATTGTATTTAATTTCTTTTTTAACTCTCTGCCTAGTGACTCCCTAGCCCTAATCTCATACTTCTTTAAATTTTTAAACAATAATTTTTTTCCATTGTTTAATTTTATTTTACCAACATTAATATTAATATAATAACAATTCTCCTCGAAATGATTAGGAATATCCTTATTTAAATCTACAATAATTAACTTCTTCATTATTTTATGTAACTAAATTTTTAAAATATTTATAGTATCTGTAAATTGAAATTGGCAAATACCTTCTTATAAGAAATTTTTCTTTACGCAAAATTTTTAGATATTCTTGTTTAATCTTAATTAGTTCAATTTTGATGTCATTATTTTTTTTAATCGCTCTTTTTAATAGTAAAAAATGCATAGAAGACTGCATCCATGATTTTTTTGATACCACTATTCTCCAGTTTTGATCAAAGGGGTATAAATGCAATTCTATTGGATAACCAACCAAATCTTTATAGTATCTATTTATACACAAAAAATACCCGTTATTCTGAATATTGTTTTTAATTACATCAAAGTATTTTGCTATCGATTTTTTTGTCATCTCCATCATTGACCTTGAATTGATAAAAAGATCAGCATTCAGTTTCTTAATTTCTATCCAAGGTGATATGATAAAAATATCTCCATTTTTTAGGTCATTTTTACTTAATTTTTTATTTTTTAAGTCAATATCCATAATAATTTTTTTTTGGGGATATATTTTTTTTAGATAGTACGCTGTTATTAAATTAGATTCCGGTAAATCAATTAAAATCATTTTAAATTTTTTAATTTTGAGCAACTTACTAGCAAGTAAACCGTATCCTTGGCCTATTTCACAAATTACATTAATTTTCTTAAAATCCAATTTTTTTGTTAATTCATCAACATATTTTATAATAAATAAATCTGTTGGAGAGAAAAATTTTTCTTTAAATCTATAAATTTTTTTTGCATTTCCGTAATTTTTATTTTCTAAAAATTTTAGAATAAATTTATCATCACAATCTTTTTTTAATTCTTTAAAAAGTAATATTGTTTCTTTTTTATCAAGATAGAAATCATCAATATTTTTTGCAAGTCCGTTTTTTCTGAAATTAACTAAATTACTTTTTTTAAATAATTTTTTTTTTTTTATAATACTTTTTTTCCAGTATTTACTTGCTGAAAAATTGTCATAATTCTGCAAACTAAATAGAAAGTTTTTTTCTATTTTATCTAAAAATATTTTATTCATTTATTTGAATATTGCTTAAATAATTTGTCTTTTAGAATATACTTTTTAGCTTTATTTAAGTCTTTTTTAACATCAACAGAAAAGCTGTTACCCTTTAGTGTCAATGTTTTAATTTTTAAACCTAATTCTAATGCTCTTAAGAGCTCAATACCCTCCACTTTCTCTAAAAATGTTTCTTTCGATTTATAAAATTTTATTAGTGCGGTCGGTTTAAATGAAATGATTGATAAATGTTTTAAAAAAAAATTATTTTTTTTTTTAAATTCAAAAGGTAAGTTTTCTCTTGATAAATAGATAACATTTTTTGCAACACTCGTTATAACTTTTACTACATTTTTTCCACTCTTCTTAAATGACCTTAGTGTAGGTAGAATAATATCTGCGCTGATATTTTTTCTATGAAAATTTATAACCTGATCAATATGGCTTGGTTGTAAAAGCGGTTCATCTCCTTGAATATCTACAATTAAATCATATTTTTTTCCAAGCTTGCCATATGCCTCTGCTATCCTTTCAGTTCCATTTTTATGTTTTTTAGATGTTAAAATACATTTTGCGCCATAGCCGTCACAGATATCTTTAATTTTTTTGTCGTCACAGCATATATATAAATCATTAAGCATTTTTGATAATTTTGCTCTTCTGTATGTGTGTATAACTATTGGCATCCCACCAATTTTTAAAAGAGGTTTTTGTTTTAATCTAGTAGATCCAAGTCTTGATGGTATTAGTCCTAAAATTTTCATCTTAATAAACTTTTAAATTTTTATAAATAAATTTGCTATTATCAGATACCAAAATCTATTTTTCTTTTAATCTCTTCTCCTAAATCAACCATTTGCTTAAATTCAATGGGTGTCGCTGATAGGGCGTGGTCGCGAATGGTTGTATCAGATTTATCTAATGTAAAGTGCTTCTCAATCACTTTTGCACCTCTTGTAATTGCAATTAAACACATTTCAATACCAATACAGTGGTCACTATAGCCAGTATAGTCATTTTGAAATTGTTTTGGAAAATCTTTTAAATCTTCATTAAATGCTGGATATTTTGACTTACAGTATAAATACTCAATGTTGTTTGAATTAAAAGGTTTTTCTTTTCCTTCCCACATACCTAGTGACATTATAATTTTTTTATCTTTATTTTCTTGTACAATTCTAGCAACTAAATCAAAATCATATTTTAAGGATCTTGATGCAATTTTTATTTTTTTTAGATTTGTTTTTTTAAATATTTCGTAGGCATCTTCGCTTATAATAGAAAATAAAGGTTCTACATTAAAATAATTACACCATTTAATTATCTGATTTACTTTTTCTAAATCTAATTCATTAATTTCTCCTGGTTTGTCTCTCCAACCCAATTGGAATTTACATATCGAGGCACCAGAAAGTTTTGCTTGTCTGATCAATTCATAAATCAAAGAAAAGTTTGAATTATAATTCATTCCTATTTCAGCTATAAAAATCATTTTAGAAGCTTTCTATCATACTTTTTTAAAAGTTTTTTATTTTTTGTTCTATTAGATGAATGTGATCTGTATTTGTATAATGGCATATTTAACCTACCAATTTTATATTTCTTTTCAAATCGAACTCTTAATTCATGACCCTCTCGCATTTTAAATTTTGGATCGTAAAGTCCTATGTCAAATAAACACTCTTTTCTAAACATTATTCCACACGCAATTTCATCTTTCAAACAAGAATGTTTAGATATAAACATTTCATTGTCATCTACTTTGTAATAATCAACAGCTACAGCCTGGTATTCTCTATTTAGATTAAGGAACAACTTTGTTAAATACAAAAAATTTCTTACAACATAGTCGTCAGAATCAACACGCACAACATATCTTCCCAATGAAATCTTAATTGCTTTATTTATTGTCTCTGGAAGACCAATATTTTTTTTATTTTTAAAATATCTAAAATTTTCAAATTTAAAATTATTGAGGATATCCTGGGTTAAATCTGTAGATCCATCATCTATTAAAATTACCTCATATTCTTCTTTTTTTATAAAATCTTGATGTAAAAGACTTCTTAGACATCTTTCTACCCATTTTGCATGATTATAAGAACAAACAATTATTGAAATATCTGGG
>MDTF01012596.1_pt1 | contig 13091 bp, 10 predicted proteins | sample 811191 | NCBI WGS metagenome assembly MDTF01 (sample SAMN05326649, study PRJNA326480) | marine metagenome | isolation source: seawater | place: Southern Ocean | collected 2011
TAAAACGATCTCACTATCGAAAGGAAAACCTATTTTCCTTAAAACAAGTAAATTAGTAGGAAGTTTTTATAAAAAATTTAATTTCAACTTAATAATTAAAAAAAGAAATTTTTTATATTTTGATTTTAACAATAAAAAGAAGTTACAAAATTGTCTTAAAAAGATATGATTAAGATAATAAGTAAAAAAAATTATTTAATAAATTTACTATAAAGTTAAATCGTTATGTTAAAAAAGAGAATGGTATTTAAATGTATTTAGTTACTGGTTGTGCAGGTTTTATTGGTATGCACTTATCAATTGAATTATTAAAAAAAAATAAAAGTGTCATTGGTATAGATAATTTGAACAACTACTATGATGTAAAATTAAAAAATGAAAGATTATCTAAATTAAAAAAATTTAAAAATTTTAAATTTAAAAAAATTGATATTCAAAATCTATTAGCATTAAAGAATTTTACCAAAAAATATAAGATAAAATATATAATAAATTTAGCTGCTCAAGCTGGAGTAAGATACTCAATTTCAAATCCTGAAAAATATTTTGAAAGTAATATTAAGGGCTTTTTTAATATGTTGGAAATTGCAAAATTTAAAAAAATAAAGCACTTTATTTATGCTAGTAGCTCAAGTGTATATGGAGCATCAAAAAATAAAATTTTTAAAGAAACAGACAATGTTGATCAACCAGTTAGTTTTTATGCTTCATCAAAAAGATGCAATGAGTTAATGGCACATTCTTATAGTTATATTTATAATTTTCCTGTTACAGGACTAAGGTATTTTTCAGTTTATGGTCCATGGGGCAGACCAGATATGTCTTTATTCATTTTTACTAAGAACATTTTATTAGGAAAAAAAATTGACGTTTTTAACAAAGGTAAAATGAAAAGGGATTTCACTTACATTGATGACGTAGTAAAAGCGACATATAAAATTATTCATAAAATTCCCAAAATGAAAGATGGTAAAAATATTTGTAAGTTTAAGATATTGAACATAGGTGGTGGAAATACGATTAAACTATCTGATTATGTGAGTTTGATTGAAAAAAAATTAAATATGAAAGCTAAAATAAATTTAAAAGGTATGCAATTAGGAGATGTAAAATTTACACTATCTAATAAAAGTGAATTGAAAAGATATATAAAATTTTATCCTAAAACAAATATTGAAAAAGGAATCAAAAAATTCATTGATTGGTATAAAAGTTTCTATCTAAATGAAAAATAAAAAAATTTGTGTTATTGGCTTAGGTTACGTTGGCTTACCATTAGCTATTAATTTATCAAAATATTTTAAACTTGTTGGTTTTGACAAAAGCAAGGAAAGAATATCAGATTTAAAAAGCAACATTGATATAACTAATGAAATAAAAGTATCTGAATTAAAAAGATCAAAAATTTTATTTACATGTGATCCTGGTGACGTCCAGAATTGCAATGTTTACATTGTTACTGTACCTACACCCATTGACTCGAAAAAAATCCCTAAAATAACAAGCTTAATTTCAGTTACTAAAATGATAGCTTCTAATGTTAAAGATAATGATTTAATAATTTACGAATCAACAGTTTTTCCAGGTTGCACAGAAGAAATTTTAATACCATTAATTGAAAAATTTTCAAAAAAAAAATTGAATAAAAATTTTTATGTAGGTTATTCACCTGAGAGAATTGATCCGGGTGAATCAAAATATAAACTTTCAAATCAAGTCAAAGTAATAAGTGGCTCAAGTAGGAAAACTGTGGAAAAAATTAAATCAATCTATAAAAAAATTATAAAAAAAGATCTCTTTGTTGCTGAGAATATAAAAGTGGCTGAAGCTGCAAAAATAATAGAAAATACACAAAGAGATATTAATATTGCTTTTATAAATGAAGTTTCAATGCTTTTCCATAAAATGAAGATAAATACGAATGATGTTTTAAAGGCAGCCGGAACAAAGTGGAATTTTTTAAATTTTAAACCTGGACTTGTTGGAGGACATTGTATTGGTGTAGATCCATACTATCTTAAATTTAAAGCTTTAAAAGAAGGTTTTAGACCAAAATTAATTTCATCTGGAAGATCTATTAATGATTTGATGCCTAAATTTATTTTTAATGAAATAAATAAAGAAGTTGAGAAAAAAAAAAAGATTTTAAAAGATAAAAAAATTTTATTTCTTGGAATAGCTTTTAAAGAAAATTGTAATGATTTTAGAAACTCTAAAGCGATCAGTTTACTAAAACTTTTAAAAAAAGATAATAATATTGATGTTTATGATAATTTAATTAATAAAGATTTATTAGCTAAAAGAGAAAAAATTAAATTAATACCAAAAATTAGTAAGGAAAATTTTTATGATATAATTGTTATATCTGTGCCACATAAAAGAATAAGATCTCTTAAAATTAATTTTTTAAAAAAACTCTGTAAAAAAAATGGAATAATAATTGATATAAAGTCAATATACCCTAAAGAGCAAGTTGAATGGCAATTGTAAAAAGAAATTTTTGGTCAGGAAAAAATGGGCCTTTAATGATTGCTGAAATTGGAGGAAATCACGAAGGAAATTTTCAATATGCGAAGAAATTAACAATGCAAGCTATTCAATCTGGAGCTGATGTTGTAAAATTTCAGATTTATTCAGGTGATGGACTTGTAAATAAAAAGGTTTCACCAGAAAGAAATAAACATTTTAAAAAATTTCAACTCTCAAAGGATCAGCATATTAAATTAGCAAAGTTATGTGTCAGTTCAGGTGTTCAATATAATGCTTCAATTTGGGATTTAAAAATGATTGATTGGGTTGATAAATATCTGAAGTTTTATAAAATTGGATCTGGTGATTTGACCGCATATCCAATTATAAGTGAATTTGCGAAAAGAGGTAAACCGATTTTATTATCAACTGGGTTATCAAATTTAAAAGAAATAAGAGATACAATTGATTTCATTAAAAAAATAAATCCAAATTATAAAAAAAAACATATGATAGCTATAATGCAGTGCACTTCGATGTATCCAACAGATGATAAAGATGTAAATTTAAAAGTAATTGATAAATTTAAAGATATGTTTAATTATGAAGTTGGTTATTCACATCACTCATTTGGTGATTTAGCTCTACAAATTTCTTATACAAAAGGAGCAAGTGTATTAGAATTTCATTTTACCGACAAAAGAGAAGGAAAAACTTTTAGAGATCACTTCATTTCGCTCACTAAAAATGAGGTTATTACTCTTTGTTCAAAATTAAAAAGAATTAAAAATTTATTGGGTATAGATAAAAAATATGCCTTAAAATCAGAAATAAAATCTGGACATATTAAAAGTTTTAGAAGAGCAATATATTTTAATAAAGATATTAAAAAAGGGGAATATATCACAAAAAATGATATAGTTTGTTTAAGGCCTAATAAAGGTTTAGATGCAAGAAAAATTAATAAAATATTGGGCAAAAAATCAACAAAAAACTTTAATGCATATCAAAAAATTAAATTATGACAAATTCAAGAAAAATAGCAATTAAAAATCTTAAAGGTAGTGATGAAGAAATGAGAGTTTCTTGGATGTTAAAGAATATGAATGAAAATAAAACCTTTAAATATTTAATTGAAAATGAAAAATTAGAAAAACACAACATTTTACTCAAATCACTTCAAGAAAGATACAAAACTTATAGAAGTCAATGGAGAGGTAATGCCAAGTTTGCTATAAAAAATAATTTAATTGAAAATAGATTTAATGATAGCGATATAAAACCTCTTTGTGTAGATATTGAGACTGCTTCAGTTTGTGATTTAGCTTGTCCTCATTGTTACAGACAATTTATTGCAACTCCTGATAAGATAATGTCAAAGGATCTTGCTTTTAAACTTATCGATCAAGCATCAAAATTAAACGTCCCATCAATGAAATTTAATTGGCGGGGGGAACCTCTATTGAATCCATTATTGCCTGAAATTATTGACTATGCAAAAAAGAGAGGTGTTTTAGAGACAATTATTAACACTAATGCAACAAAGTTAAATTTAGATATGGGAAAAAAAATTATTAATTCTGGTCTAGATTTAATGATCTATTCTTTTGATGGTGGATCAAAGAAAAGTTATGAAAAAATGAGACCTGGTAGGTTTAAAAAAAATAGTTTTAATGAAATTTATGAAAATATTTTAAATTTTTATAAATTAAAAAAAAAATTAAAATCTACATTTCCAAGAACGAAAATACAAATGGTTTTAACAAAAGACACTTTTGCTGAACAAGATGAATATTTTTCATTATTTAAAGATATAGTCGATGATGTGTCAGTTAAACAATATACAGAAAGAGGGGGAAAAATTAATGATGTAGGTGAGGAATATTTAAGATCTGCTTGTGGAAACGAAAATATAGAGGGATCTACTATAAATTATGTTACAAAAAAAATTGACCCAAATGCAGAAATAATGAAAGATCCTGATGGCAATTTGTTTGTTTCTAAAGGGAGGTTGCCGTGTGAACAACCTTATCAAAGGATGCTTGTAACATATGATGGAAGGGTAAGCATGTGTTGTTATGACTGGGGAAGTATGCACCCAGTGGGATATGTAGATCAATTAGCAATTGAAAATGGAGAAAAAGAACATAAAAAAATTAAAAAAAAAGCCGACAACAAAGTTAAGGGTTTTGATTTGATGAAATTAGAATTACCTAAAATTTTTAACGAACCTCTTAAAGTGGTAAAAACTATTGAACAAGTTTGGTACGGTGACGATATTAATTTAGTGAGAACAAAACATTCAAAAAACTTATTAGAAGATGTTCCGATTTGTAAGGGATGTCCATTTAAAGAAACATATGATTGGCAAAAAATAAACTAATATGATTGAGATTATCGCAGAAATTGCGAATGCTCATCAAGGCAGTTATAAAACTGCAATAAAATTAGCAGATAAAGCCTTCGTATATGGAGCTGACGCAGTTAAATTTCAGATTTATTTTGCAGAAGAATTATTAGTAAAATCTCATCCAAGATATAATCATTTTTTAAATCAAAGTTTCTCCGTAAATCAATGGCATAAGATTTTCAAATCTCAAAAAAATAGAAAAGTTTATTGTGACGTATTTGGTTTAAAAGCTTTAAGTCTTGCAGTTAAGCATAAAGTATTTGGTGTTAAAATTCACTCTTCAGACTTAGAAAATTTAGAATTGATTAAAAAGATACCAAAAAATATGAAAGTGTTATTATCATGCGGTGGTTCAAATTTATTTGATATTTCAAAAGCAGTTAAAATTTTAAACGTAAAAGGAATAAAGCCAGTTTTGATGCATGGATTTCAAGCTTATCCAACAAAGATTGAAGATATAAATTTGAATAGATTTAAATTGTTAAAAAAAAAATTTAAAAATAATGTAGAGATTGGTTTTCAAGATCACACCTCCGGATCTGATAGGATCAATTTTTATCTTCCAGTTTTGGCCATTGGAATGGGTGCAACTTTTATTGAAAAACATATAACTTTTAATAGGGTTAGAAAGAAAGTTGATTATTACTCCTCTATAGAGCCAAAAAAACTTAAAGAATTTATAAATATTATAAGAAATTTAGAAAAAGCTTTTTTTTTAAAAAAGGATAATTTTAGTGAATCAGAAAAAAATTATTCAATAACAACAAGTAAAAATTGGGTAGCAAAAAAAAATATAAAAAAAGGTCAAAAAGTAAATTTATCTAATTTGATTCTAAAAAGAATTGATTTTACAAAAAATTTTAATGCTGATTTTGATACTATAAAAAATAAAACAACTATTAAGTTGATTAAAAAAGACCAAAAAATAAATTTTAAAGATGTAAAACAAAATATTTGTGCAATGGTTTCTGTTAGGTCAAAATCAGAAAGACTTAAGAATAAATGGAAATTAAATATTTGTAGTAAACCAACATTATATCATCTCATAAAGAGACTAAAAAAATCAACATTATTAAATGAAATAGTGATTTGTACGACTAAAAACAAAGAAGATGATAAAATAATTAATTTTGCAAAAAAAAATAATGTTAAGTTTTTTCGAGGGTCAGAATTAGATGTCTTAGATAGAATACTTGGTGCAGCTAATAAATTTGGTAATTTTGATCATTTAGTTAGAGTTACTGGAGATGATATATTGATTGATTATAACTACCTAGACATTGCAATAAGACATCATTTGTCCAAAAATTCTGATTATACTGATCATAAATTATTGCCATCTGGAACAGAAACGGAAATATTTTCTCATGTCTTTTTAAAAAAATTGAGCAAAGCAATTGAATTTGGGAATGATACAGAATATTTAACAACTTTCGTTACAGACCATAAAGACCAATTTAAAGTATCATCTGCTCCTGTTGAAAAAAAACATCAAATTAATTCTTCGATGACAATTGATACTAAAAATGATTTTTTAAAAGTAAAAAATTTCTTAGATATTATGAAAAGAAAAAAAAAATTATATAACTATTCAATAGATGATGTTATTAGTTTTTTAAAAAATTTAAATAAAGAGAAATATAAAAACAAAAATAAAAAAAAATATAAACCTAATACAACACTTAACTGGACCATAATTTGATTAAGCCACTAATAACCATTTATATAACCAATCACAATTATGGTAGATTTATTTCAAAATCTATAAATAGCGTTTTAAATCAGTCGTTTAAAAAATATGAATTAATTATTATTGATGATGGATCAACAGATAACTCAATAGATATTATAAACAAATATTGTAAAAAAAATAAAGATATTATTTTTATTAAACAAAATAAAAGAGGGTTAGTCGCATCAAATAATATTGCAATAAATTTAGCCAAAGGAAGATATATTGTGAGATTAGATGCAGATGATTGGCTTAAAAGTGATGCACTTAAAGAAATGTTTAAAGCAATAGAAAAAAACAATAAGATTGCAATGGTTTTTCCAGATTATTATGAAGTAGATATTTATGGAAGAATTATCTCAAGATTTGTAAGACACAATTTTAAAAAGGTAAATCTAAAAGATCAACCAGCTCATGGAGCTTGTTCACTTATAAGACTTTCTATATTAAAAAAAATCGGAGGGTACGATGAAAAATTTATGTGCCAAGATGGTTACTATATTTGGATGAAATTATTGAAATATGATGTAAAAAACATAAATAAACCTCTGTTTTACTATAGAAAACATGGATCTAATTTAACTTCAAATATTTCATTTATCAATAAAACAAAAACAAAAATTTTGGATTATATTAATAGAAAATCAAAAAAGAAGGCGATTGCAATTCTAGCATTTAGGGGATCGCAAATAAATAGATACTCATTTATGATGAAAAAGTTAAATGGCAAAGAATTAATAAGATACTCAATAGATAGCTGTCTCAAATGTAAAAAAATTTCTAAAATTATTGTCTCAACAAATGATGAAAAGGCTTTAATAACTTTAAAAAAAAAATATTTGCTTTCAAAAAGAATTTTATTTCATAAGAGAGAGCAAAAGCTTTCACTTTTTAATACTCCAATTATTGATACATTGAAGGACTGTATGAATTTTTTAAGAAAAAAAAATATCAAATTTGATTATGTCTATTCAATCAATACTTCTTATCCTTTTATCTCAGAAAATGATTTTAATAATAGTTTCAATATTTTAGATTTTTTTAAGTTAGATCGAGTAATTGGAGTTTTAAAAGAAAAAAATAATTTTTATTTCCATAATGGGAAGACTTTAAAAAAAATTAATGATGATACAACTTTACGACTTGAAAAAAATGAAATTTATGCAGAACCAGGATCAATATCAATTTTTGATAAAAAAAACATGTTTAAAAAAAATATCAAAACTGGTCATATTATTTTAGAAAAATTAAGTTGTTTTCAAGTTGAAGATGAAGATGATTTTTTAATGGCAAAAATCTTTAAAAAAATTAAAAATTAATAAGGTGATATTCTTATGTGTGGTTTAGCTGGATTTATAGGGACTAAAGAAAAAACTCCAAAAAATAAAGAGATAATTAACTGTAAATTATCTTTAAAAAGAAGGGGTCCAGATACATCTGGTGTTTATAAAAAAGATGTTGATAAAAAATCTATTTTATTAATACACACTAGATTATCTATAGTTGACTTAAATAAAAAATCATCACAACCATTTTCTGATAAAAATGGCACGTTAATCTTTAATGGAATGATTTATAATTACATTGAACTTAAAAAACATTTAGAAATAAAAGGAGAAAAGTTTGAAACCACTTCAGACACCGAAGTTTTATTAAAGATGTTGAATAATTATAAGGAAAAAGCTTTTGAAATGATTGATGGTATGTGGGCTTTAGCATACTTAAATCATAAGAATAATGAATTAATTCTTAGCAGAGATAGATTTGGAGAAAAACCACTTTATTACTTAAATGATAATAAAAATTTCTTTTTTAGTAACTCTATAAAGGCACTTCAAAAATTAAGTAAAAAAAAACTTAATTTTAATCAACAAAAAATTAAAGGATTTTTATCTTATCCTGATAAAACATATGGAATTGATAATGAGACTTTTTTTGAAAATATTTATCAATTTCCAAGATCTTCCTACTTGATTCTAAATGCAAAAAAAAATATCAAACTAAAATTTCATAAATTTTGGAAACTAAATATTAAAAATAATAGAAAAACCTTTACCGAAGCTTGTAAAGACATAAAAGATATTATAAAAAATGTTTCACGAACCCGTACAAGATCAGATGTACCCAATTCTGTATTGGTAAGTGGAGGTCTAGACTCTAATACTATAATTTCCAACATATCGAAATTTTCAAAAATAAATGGATATAGTTTAATATCAACTAATTCTGACTATGATGAGACTAAACAAATTAAAAGTTCTGAAAAATTAAATAAATTTAAGACAAACCTTATATCTTCGAGCAACTCTGGCGCACTTAATCTATTAAAAAATATGATTGAATATGGATATAGCCCACTTTTAACTCCAACTGCCCTTGGATTAGGCTTGCTTTGTAAAAGAATTAAAAAAGATAAAAATAAAGTACTTTTAACGGGCATTGGTGGAGATGAGTTATTTTGTGGTTACTATGTAAATTTTTTATCACATATTTTGTCATATAATGAGAAAAAATTATTTAATGAAAAATATTTATTTTGGGAAAAAAATATTAAAAAATTTATTAGAAACCCAAATTTAAAAAACTTAAAAACTGCTGGCAAGTTAGAGAATAAGTATAGATTAAATTTTTTTAGTGAGGAAGATTCAAATTTAAAAAGTTATATAAAAAATTATAAAAAAATAAAAATAAATAAACTTCATAATGATACGTTTTATAATAATATGTTACAAAATATTCTTTATCAGAGTATACCCTCTCAAGTTTTTCAATCTGATTATGTGTGTATGTATTTTTCAATAGAGAATAGAAGTCCATTTTTATCAAAAAAACTTTTTGAATATATTTTTAGATTAAATAAAAATTTTTTTATGTATAAAGGAATACCAAAATCGATTCTGCGTGAGTCAATGAAGAAAAATCTCCCTTCAGAAATTAAGAATAATTTTGAAAAAACTGGATTTTATTCTCCATTTAGGTCTTTTTTTAAAAAAAAAGATATGATTAGTGTAAAAAAATATTTATTAAACTCTAAAATATTAAAAAAAAATCTAAATATGATTTCTTTTAAAAAACTTATCTCTAGTAACGATGTTCTTCATACAGAAAGTAAATTTATTTTTGCATGTTTAAATATTGCTATTTTAGAAAAATCAATCAATAAATCATATAAACAATGAAGTTTGATTTATTGAATTATTTAAAGCATGGAAGATATAGGCCAAAAAATTTAATTGAGTCATTATTTGTTCAATTATCAAATTTCATTTATACTGAGAGATCAAAAAATTTATCTTTTCATATTTTATGGTACAAAAGATCTCCTAACTCAACGCATTACTATAATAACTTTGGGAGATTTTTTTTATTAATAATTAATTTTATATCTATAATTATTTTTAATAAGCTTTTAATAAAAGGCATTGGTGTTAGTGATGATGTTTTTCAAACACAAAATTGTGGTAATGATAATTCCTATTGGCCAAATTGTAAGAAAATTGACTACCAAAAAAAAAATTTAGAAAATATTGATGCCATTTTAAAGAAAATCAAATTACAATACGAATACTCAATACAAAAAAAAACTCAATCAGATTTACCTTTTTGGATAAAAAATAGAGAGCTTTTTAAAAAAAATTTTTTTGATGAAAGTGGAAATATAGTTTTAAAAAAACTAACTAATTTTAGGAATTCTGAAACAGAATTCAGTTCTCATTTACTTTCTAGTCAAAATATTGATAATCTTGATACTAGATTAAACAAGCTGAAAGCTTTGAGGATTTTTGAAATTTATCATAAAGTTGCTGAATTAGTTGATGATGATATAATTATTAATATCACAGATACTAACGTAGGAAATGCAAAGTTCATTCACTATCGTAATCAATTAGTAAATGAAAGAATATTAAGACAAGCGTATTTTTTATCTCAATTAAAAAGAAAAATAAATTTAAATAAAGAAGAGTCAAATATTTTTTGTGATATTGGTTCAGGATATGGGTTGCTGCCATCAATATTGAAAAAAAACTTTAATAACTCAAAGTTTGTTATTATTGATCTTCCAGAGTTAAATATTTTAAGTTACTATCATTTAAAAAATCTTTTTCCTGAAAGTAAAATTTGTTTAAGTCATGAAATTCAAGATAAAAAAATAATTAACAAAGAATTAATCAATCAATATGATTTTATAATTTTAGAACAAGATGATTTAAAAAAACTTGATGATAAAGTGATAGACTGCGTTATTAATACAGCATCTTTAGGGGAAATGTCTAAATTAGATCAAGATTATTATATTAATCAAATTGAAAGAATAACAAAAAAATATTTTTATTCTGTAAATAGACATAGATCAGATAATGTCCTTTTTTCAGAAACTCCAGCTTATTATGACTTTAATTTAAGTGATGCTTGCTGGCTTATTAAGTTGTATAAATTCTCTCCCACATTTCATTTGGAAGTGTTGCTTGAAAAAAATGATTATGATAAAAAGATATAAATTCTTATGAAGAAAGTTGGAGATAATATAAAATCATCTGTGGGTGCATTTAATTTTGCAGGGAATGTACACAAAAGTTTTGAAAAACATGTTAAAAAATCTGTTCCATTTTATGAAGAGGGGCATGATATAATTTGTAAATTGAGTAGTTTTTTTTTAGTTAATAAATCTGTAGTTTATGATTTAGGTTGCTCTACTGGAAAATTAACTAGAGATATTTCCAAATATAATAAAGATCTTCAAATCAAAATACACGGAATAGACTCTGAGCCAAAAATGGTAAAGCATTCCCTGAAATTACTTAATCAAAAAACTAAAAAACATATTAGCTATAAGAAAAGTGAATTAACAGACATTAAATTTAAAAAATCTGATATAATAATAAGCTATTACACCATACAGTTCATTAAACCAAAATTTAGACAAAAGATTTTTGATAAAATATATAAAAGCTTAAATTATGGTGGAGCTTTTATTCTATTTGAAAAAGTTAGAGGTAGTGATGCAAGATTTCAAGATATATTTACTCAAATTTATCATGAATTTAAACATGACCAAGGTTTTTCAAAGGAACAAATTTATAATAAAGCAACTTCTATAAGGGGTGTATTGGAACCTTTCACTTCAAAAGCTAATGTTGATTACATGAAAAGAGCTGGGTTTAAGGACATAACATCAATTGTAAAATATTGTAGTTTTGAAGGATTCTTAGCAATTAAGTGATTAACAGAAAAAACTCTCTAATTTTTAATCAATTATTCAAATCTGTTTGAGTCCAAATTTATTTTTAAATGATTAATAAAATTTTAAAATTTTTGACTTTTGATAAGTTTTTTATCGGTCAACAAAAAGATATTTTGATTTTTGATGAAAGAAATTCAAATTTTTTATCAGAATATTTTGAAAATGATCAATTTAATTTTTTTTATTCAAGAAAAGAAAAATTCGAAATTTATGTTTTTTTCTTAACAATTATTAAAAATGGAACAAAAAACTTTGGAAAAAATTATTTTTTTAATTATCTAAAAGTTTATAAACCTAAATATATTTTTTCAATGTGGGTTTTAAATGATTATCTTTTCTATGTAAAAAATTTTATTCCTAATATAAAAATTATTATAGTTCAGGGAAATAGATTTAATAGTGATTTTTATAAAAAAATAATTACTTATCCTAAAAATTCTTTTGATTTATTTTTTACATTTAATGAAGAAATTAAAAATAGATTAAAAAAAAACTCAAAGGAAAATACTATAATACCTATAGGATCTATTAAAAATAATTTTTTTTTTAAAATTGAAAATAAATCAAAAAATAAATTTATATTTTTTTCAGAGTATAAATTAGGAAGATTTACATATGATGAAAAAATTATTCTTAAAAACTTAGATAAATATTGTAGTATTAATAATTTAAAATTTGATATTCAAACTAGATACAAAAATATTCGAAAAACATATTTAAAGATATTAAAAAATAATCAAATTTATAGTTACGATAAAATTTTAGATAGAAATGATTACAGTTCTCCATATAAAAATTCAAACAATTATGATGTTTTGATATCAACTAACTCAACTTTAAATGATGAATTTTTATCGAATTATAAGCGTGTTGTAGTTTTAAGCTCACACGAAGACTTTGATGATAAAAAATATGCAGAGCTGAATTGTGGAAAAATAAGAAAGGACGATTACGAGAATCAAATGTTTAAAGAAATGCTACCTAAAAATTTTTCATGGACTTGTAATCTAAATCAAAAAAACATATTTACTGTATTAGATAATATTATTACTTGTGATGATTTAAAATGGAAAGAGCACGTTAATCAATATAGAGATCGATATTTGTATGATCAAAATAATAAAATTTTTGTAAATCAATTAAAAAATATCGACATAAAAACAAAATCTATAAAATAATATTTTTAATCATCTTTTTTAAAAATATAATTATAAATACCATCAAAATCATTTTTATAA
>MDTF01008711.1_pt1 | contig 13084 bp, 8 predicted proteins | sample 811191 | NCBI WGS metagenome assembly MDTF01 (sample SAMN05326649, study PRJNA326480) | marine metagenome | isolation source: seawater | place: Southern Ocean | collected 2011
GTCTGAGGGTCTTTAATACTAGTACTAACACTATTATACGTTTTCTTAACGCCTTTATCTTTGAGATCGATACTTCCAATAATATCTGCTTCTTCAATAACTTCGCCAAGCACAAAAGTACTAGGGCTTTGACCTCTTACGTCTAATTGATACTTACCGTTCGAGTAGCGTAAAATACCATTAAACTGCTTTAACATCAAATTGACATTATCAAAAATAGGATTGGCAGTTGCTATTGTTTGGTTCATTTGATGACGAGTAACGTTTCGTTGACCGTTAGAGTCCCACCCTATATATTTCCAATATTTAATATCATCGGAGTCGTATAGGGTATATCCTGAGCCTCTAAAGTCACCGTTAGTATTTCCAGCAGAGAACGGAACAAAAGATTTTACTAAAGGATTTCCATTGTCTGATTTTAAAGCCACATCAAGAGCTAAAGTAGCGTTTCCAGTACCTGAGACTCTGGCTAAGTTAAGAGCTGTTATAATGTGTCCAGCAGTCAGAGTGTACACACCTGCGGCCTGGGTCCGATATAAGCTACCTGTACTATGCCATATTAATTCATTATCGCGTACACTTTCCCAAGTATTATATTTATGTCCGAGCTTGCCTGATACGTTTTTAAATACTACTTCTTTATAAGTAGTAGAGGTTGGACCATATACTCTTGATGTTACAGACTCTACCGTTCCTCTAAAGTGAACTATGGTGGCATCGTCGGGGTCTGCATACTTATATATATCACCAACAACTGCACTTGCACTATTAGGTATTATGACTGTTACATTAGAACGAGTATCACATAAACGCGCGGCTTCTTTAAAAGTTGATAAATCAATATCTAAATCTAGGTCTAAGCCTCTACCATATCTCTCACTAGTTAAGTAGTCTAACATTTGCATTGCAGGGTTAATACTTACTCGTATATCTGGCTTACTCGCAGATATAACATAAGTATCACCAGCATCTGGCATAAAGCCTGCGACCCAAGGAGAGTCTACAACAGCTGTATTTCCTGTGTTACTGTATGAAATGATTTGTCTTACTTGAGTGTAGGGAACATCATCACTATCAAAACGTGTAAGTGTTATTGTTTTTCCAGCATAGTATGCATCTACCTCAGAATGAGTAGAATTAAGAATAATTGCATTTTTAACAAAAACTTCAGTTATAGTACTGGGTAACGAAGATACGTCAGTACCATCTCCAACACCAGAAAGAGTATTACTTGAGGCATTGAAAGAAATGTCCCTAAACTCACCTTCGCTCAAGCTGACAACAGATCCATTAAAAGTCAGAACCCAGCCACCGGCAGCTGCTATCGCAGCGGCTACAGCAGCTTGGAAAGCGGCACTGCTAGATACTACTACGTCAACACCGTTACCTCCGGAATTAGCAGAACTACTACTAACGGTAGTTTTTGCAGGAGTAGCTACTGTAGAAGTTATATCATCAGATGGATCATCAGGAGACATGTACCATCTATTAGTACCCTTTAACATGTAATGAGTATTAGCTATATCTATGCCATAGTCGGTTATAAACCTAGTTTGTGTAGCTCCGTCTCCATCTAAAAAGTCCCATTTATCTATGATCGTAACTGAAGCTGCAATAACAGCATTATTAGAAGCACGTTTTAAAGCAACAGTATCTCCTAGATTAAAATTAGTTTTTGCGGCAGAAGTATAAACAGCAGCATTTGTATTGTTATAACTTCTATCATAATTATGGCATTGAATGCCCTTACCCCTTACAATAAAGTCTATTTCAGGTATTGAAGTTTCGCCTGCCGCAATAGTAAATTTACCTACAGTATACGCTGTATCTAACAACTGATGTTGATTGCCCCAATACTCTCCGTCTCCATCAAAATAGTCATTTTGTATTTTAAAGCCACCACTAGCTGCTTTACCTGTAAGTGTTGGGTTTGCTTTTTGATCAGCTTTACCTACGTGTACTTGGAACTGACCGGCTAAAGGGGAGGTAATTGTATGAGTTTTTTCATGTAATATTCCCGCCGCAGGATCATTAACTCCGTTAACACCTGTTGAATTAGCACTATAAGCCTGAGTATACTGCTTTGCTTGTCGATATGCAGCGGATGCTGCTCCGTTTCTTCCATACTCTCGCCATATCTGGTGCATGTTAGCACCATCAACCCCCGTACTTGTACTAGCATTATAACCTGTTAAAGCGTCTCCTCTATCCATTCGCCCTTTACAAACAAAATCTACAGTATCTACTGCAGTACTTCGTAAATCAAAATCAGCTTTATCTACACATATACTGCTATTGCCGTCTACATATAGATCAAGTATACCTGCTATCGGACCTTCACATATAGCATAAGCTACATATATTTGAGATGCATCGCTGTTATCTGTGTCTACGAATATAGGAATAGAGTCTAATTTCTGTACTCCATATACAACAGGCAAATACTTAGGAGATAAATTAAAAGCTAGATCTGTACGTCTTTCAACTTCTGTTTCAACTTCTCGTAATCTTTTTCCACCAAACCATCCTCCATTAATATCTACTTGCTTATAAGAAATTTCAATATCATTATAAGTTGCCATAACATTAAGAGATTGGTTGGCATGAGCAAAGCCTAAATCAGAGCCATACTCTGGACGAGTTAGGGCTTCTGTATCGGGCTCTCCATTGCCGTCTAAGGCTCTATGAGCGTCATCGACTGTCAACCTACCTGATACTCTTGAGAAGTCTCCCCAGTGACTGGTTAGTCCCCAAGTTACGCTGGAACCCTTTGAAGGGTCTTCTCTAAGAGAACCTGAAGCTATGATTCCTTTAAACAGTAAATAAGGATCTCCAATTATTGCATTTGTATCAGGATCGAGATGCGCTTTATAAATAAACACTTCTCTATTCAAATAAGTAGTGTAACTAGTATGGCTCTTATTAAGAATAAGCGCGTGTATTTCTTCGGAAGCTAAACTAATAGTATGAAACTTAGTGGCATCTTCTGTACCAGCTACTAAAGCACCTTCGGCTGAGGCTGTATATGTGAATTTACGGTTATTATCTTGAAACTCTTTAATAATAGCATAGCCTTTACCTGCCGCCCCATTGGTAGTAGTTAGCTCAACTTTGTCTCCTTCTCGGAAGCCTTCTTCAACTAAATCAACACCTAATTGACATAGTACTGTTGTTGAGGAGACAGCGATTCCTGCAAAAGAAACAGACGCACCTAAACTAGCAGAGTCAAGAGTTATGGATATACCACTCGCCTTTGCATCTGTAGTTTCTGTTACAGTACCTACTTTAGTAAGTTTATTAGCATTGTATAGTTGAGTACCTGTAGCGATACCCTTGGAGTTCAGAGAGAAATCGTCCCATGATATATCAAAAGCACTATCAGTTATATAAGAATAAGTGTTAGCGTTTCTAGATGTTTTACCTTTAAGTAAGTCAGTGGTAGGTTTTTCAAATTTTACCAGATGTGCGTAATTAAACTGACCATTATTAATAAGAGAATCGGTTAAGGGAGTAGGGGTGGTTGTATCAGAAGAATCTAGATTCCTCAGTCTTCTATCGAGATCGCGAATTGCCATTACGTTTGAGCCTCCTCAAGCTTTAAAGAAAAAGTATATAAACCTTGTACATCCAAGGAGTATTGTTGCACGTCAGAAGATAAAGTTACCCTCATTAATGGATTATGAAAATTAATAATTGAGTCATTAAACGTATTTTTCTGCAGTCCAGGCACAAAGTGTATAATACGCTCGGAAGCAGAAGGTCTTGGTAGGCCTGCATAAGTACCAGTAGCATTAGTCTCTACTTGTGTAATTCTATATGTTTTGGTATGATTGGAGTCATTAGAATCTGTTATAGTAAACATATCGCCAGGACTCGGATCTCCTGAAGAGCTAGATAAGCCGTCTATAAATAAAGATGTTGAACCTGCAGTAGCCAATACAGTGCCATTACCCGAGCCTACACCCAAAGCTGTAAATACAGTCTCTGCAAGACTATCTGTAGCTCCAATGCCTGTAAATGTCGTGTTTCCAGGCACGTTTATCTTATAAGAGTTGTTTAGGATAAACTTACCTGCTACTGTATTTACTTTAATAGGAGTAGAATTGTCAGGGTCGGCATAAGTAGCAAAAGTAGCATTTTGAGGTCTGCGGTACTGCGGAAGTGAAACAAAGAAAGGTTTTAAGCCTCCTCTCTGGTTCAGTAAAAAATTATAAATTGGTTCAAATTCTGCGCGAGTCAGTGGGTTATACGTTATAGCTAACTCCCAGTGTTGCCCAGAAATAGCACGAGCCACAACTCTTCCTGAGTTAGTGCGTGTTTTCATAATCGCAGAATTAGAAGTTAATTGCACGCTTCTATAGCCCGGACCGTCAGCTCCAGTATTTTGTCCTGCGTTTCCAATAGGATTATTCGGATCAGGTAGTATTGTTTGATATGCTATACTCATTGTTGGTATGCCTCCTCACGTACGTTCTCTAAAAAGAACTCGCCATGCTCATTTGCCGCTTCTCTAATCATTCTTATTATTTGTCCTTTTTGTGCTATTAGTACGTCTTCAACACCTGAAGCATCCATTGCTTGAATATTGAAACTTACGTTTGTGCTTCCGCCAGTGCTTTGTCCAGAAGGTATAATACTTCCTGTGGTATCTGGCATAAATACTTCCGGTCCTTGCTCTCCTACAATGTAACCGCCTGAGGCTCTGTTTTTACTTTTGTAACCTGAGAAAGCTGGAGTAGGTTTAAAGTCGGTTGCTCCTGTTCCTTGTCCTGACTCTCCACGCATGTAACCAAGTTCGCCACCAGCATTATTACCTTTTCCTAGATCTACTGTATTACTTCTGGAGCCTATAGATAAAGATGAAGGTGCTCCTCCGCCTCCTGAACCTGCTCCTCCTTGAAAAGAAGTACTGGCGATCATAGAAAGTTGCTTTGCACCCATTGCTGCTACCATTCCAGCCATCGCCACTGCGACAGGTACATTAAAAGGTGCAGGAATACTCTCCATAGCGGAACTATATGCTGCCATGGCTCCCATCGCAGTAGAGATAACTGTTTGTGCCATTTTCATCTTTTTATTCGTCTCAAAAGCTTTCCTTTGTACTGCAAGTTTTTTAGCTTCAAGAGACTTCATTTTTGCAGTACTTGCTGCACTTGAACCATCTCTCTTTTTCTCTGCAGCTATCTCGTCGTCTATTCCCCTAACTTTATCATCAGAGGATGCTTTAGACATAGCAGATAGTGAAGAAATCATAGAGCCTAGAGCTCCAAGACCTGCTTGAACTCTAGTAGACATATCTAGACTTTTATCTCCCATGACTTCAAAAGCAGTAGAAAAAGCTAGTTGCATATTCATAGCACCTTCAATAACAGAAGACATAAAGGCACCTTCTGGGCCTATTGCAGCCAAGTCTGTTGCAACTCCTCTTAAAGTTTCTTTTGAGGCTTCAAGTCTAGCTGTAGACACGGCTTGATCTGCTGCTCCGATCTCGGCATCACTAGCATTTTCAGGTAGATCTTCTTTTGCTTGTTTTGCTACAGAGATTGCTCCTTGTCCTCTTATAGCTGCCTCAGCTGCTGCTCCCATTCCTGAGTCCTTTGCGTTACCAGCAAGTAAATCAAACTTCTTTAAGATTAAAGTTATTTCATCTTGTCTCAAATCATTTAAGACTTTTTGACGTGCGGCTTCTTCTTCACTATTTGGTATAGACTTACTTACATAGTCAGCCTGAGCTTTTATTTTTCTTTTTATTAAATCCACTGCTTGTGAAGCAACACCTACTTCATCTATGCCTGTTTGCTTTATGAGGTTAAAAGCGTTCTCTGCATCTGCTATATCTTTAAATTCTTGATTAAGCTCTCTAAACTCTTTTGCGAGACGAGTAACAGCGTCCGCATAACTCTCTGTAATAAAGCTTACCCCTCCTATAGCTTTCGTAGCAAGTCTTGCAGCCCCATATGTATCAAGGAGTTTTTGAGCGGCTTGAGAGCCTGCTGTATCTCCAAAGCCTCCTTTCATTGCTTTTATATTCTTTTCTGCTTCAGCTACGTTATCTAGCTCCTTTGCCACTACGCCCCAGGTTTTCTTAGGATCTCCTACTATATCTTTCGCTTGTTTTATTATCTCATTAAAGCTTTCATAAGCATTTACAGCGGAATTAACTGCCTCAGCCTGAAGTCGCATAGCTGTTGCAGCTGCTTTTGCATTCTCAACGGTAGGTTCTTCTAAGAACTTCTTTAGTACGGCGGTTGCTACCTCTTCGGCATCGGTAAGAGCTGCTTGGGCCTCTACTTTAAGAGCAGAAGCTCCTGCACTGTCTTTTAGTGTTTGTGTCATTCTTTGGCTTGTTGAGATAAAGCTACTTAGAGATCTTACCGTATCTTCCGTTACCATTCTCGCAACATTAGCAGAGAGTTCCTTAGACGCTTCTATGCCTTCTTGAGCCGACTCCATTTGTGATGAAGCGATGGTTGATTGAGCTGCACCACTAGGCCCCATTATCTGTTGAGCGGCATTATTTTTAACAGTAGCTGCTGTTAGTTTTTTTGTTGCTGCTGTAAAGGCTATAATCCTGTCGACCTCTGCAGCTAATACTACAGCGTCTATTGCGGTTGCGGTTTCTGCAAGCATACCTCCTAAAGGTTTTACGGTTTTATGCCAAGCTTCGGTTACACTCTCTGCCTTATCTATACTATGCGTATACTGGTCTACTACTTTGTTAAATTCTTTGAATCGTTCTTCATTCTCTTCTAACTGCTTACTTAAAGAGGTATCTCCGTCCTTAAACATGTTCATAATCATAGGGCCAAAGATAGATAGTACTGCTATTGCTATACCTACATAAGGCATTATGGTCACCAAAGCAGCTCCAAGAAATCTAACACTAGCTGTAGTTATAGCAAGAGCAGTGCTTGTAGTAGCGAGCATAGCATCGAAAAAGCCTAAGCTAGCCCCAGCTACCCCATTAGCTACTACCAGTTCGCCCATTGCTAATACATGTGCTTTTAGTCCTGCTATTAAACCTACTTCTTGCAAGGTTGCTATAGCGGTAGTAGCATTTAGCTTGGCTTGGGCCATAGCTTGTAAATGTATTTCTTTAGTTATTTGCTTACGCATAAGAAGAGAGGCTTTCATCTTGATATCCCCTGTTTGCGAATTATTTATTGTTTTAACTAAAATCTTATCCATTTTACCTAAGGTTTTAGCGCTTCTATCTCCTGCATGAGCTAAGGCATTAAATTTATTTGTAAGAGCCTTATTTGGCTTAATAGAGGCTGTAGCAGCCTTGGATTGTGCATCTGTTCGAGCCGCGCTTTCAGCTGAAGCTTCAGACATACCTTTAATTCCGCCAACAATAGATCCGCTAATAGAAGTTGCAAACGCTGCTGCTAAACCAGCTAATGCCATAGGGGAGGAGGCGAAAAAAGAAATTATAGGGGTAAAGGCGCTATTTAAAGCTCCTATACCAGTTTGTGCTAAGTCTGAGAATGCTGCTGATAATTGGGAATACGAGCTTGGATCCATAGCTTCTGCAAGTTGAGCAAACTTCTTTGTACCATCCTCAATAATTGCATTTGTAAAAGCTTGGCGTCTTTCGAATTGAGTCAATTCAGTTACTGCTTTACTGTGTGCTTTTGCATAGTTATTAACAGCCTCGTCTAAACGAACCATAATACCTAATTCATCAAGAATTTCTGGCTCGAGTTTTGCGGCACCTCTAGTAAGACGATCCATGGCATCGGCCATATCTCTACCCAGAGCAAGAGACGCTCCTTTAGCAACTTCTGCAAGACCTTCCATTTGAATCTGGCTAAAGCCTGCTGAGATACCAACAGCAGTAGTTCTCATAGCTTGCTCTGCAGATATTGCGTTATCTGTTATTTCTTGCAAACCTCGAGCAACGAGTGTAAGGTTTCTGCCTGCCGCTCGTCCTGTGAACTCCAAACCTTCTTCTAGTTTTTTGACTGCATCATTTCTAGACAGCAAGCCAAAAGCCGCAGTCAACGCGAATACGTTTGCGGCTAAGGTTGCATAAGCAGGTACAAGACCACCAGTCATACCGGTAGTCATTTTTGAGAAGCCTTTAGTAGTGTTGGAAGTAATACCTGCTACACCTTTTTGCTGTTTATTATGCCCAGCTGTAGCTTTTGAAGCTTTATCAGTTGCCTTGGCGGCTTTATCTGCTCCCTTAGCAATCTTGCCGAGACTGCCATCTTCCTTAACTTTGTACGTTACCGTAATAGTCTCTTGAGCCACTAGTGTTTTCTCTTTAGCTTATCCCTCTCTCTTTTCATTTGATCTTGAGATTGTTTGATAGCCCTTGACTCTAACCAAGTTAGAATCTCTAAAAATAGTTCTTTATCCTCTACCTCATATACTTCAATATAGTGAGGTAAGTTTGTAAAATCTTTTCCAATATACCCAATGTCAGCTGCTATTCTATCTCCTAAACTATGAAAGGTATTTAGAGCTTGTATAACTACGTCAGGAAAGTCTTCCCAATCAGGAGGTATCTCATCTTCAATAGGTTCTTTATCTAACTGTTCACACATTTTAAAGTAACGCTCTCGCGTCATTTTTGAATCACTGTTCTTGAAGTACTTTTCCAACCTGTGGAGTAGCAGGCTTTTTTCGTTTGCTACGAAAGTTATCCAGGTCAAAGACTACCTCATTGAGCCATGTGTCAAATTCAGTTGAGGAACTGACAAGAGTTTCAGCATTTTCATCTGTATACTCTAGCTCTTGTTTAGGGTCTTTGTCTTCAATATCTACCAGTAGTAAAGTCTCGAGATGTGCAAGGGTTAATCCTTTCCAATTCTTAACTACTCCGTGAGTGAACTCTACTACAAACTTTTCTTCGTCGAGCTTTTCGACTGCTTGTCGTGTTTTACGATCAAACTTAGTAGTAGTACACTTCTTACGAAGTCCCGTTAATTCTTTTCGCGAAAGATTCGCAACTTCTACTTCAAATCCCGGAAGTCCGGGAAAGTCTACCCAAACATTCTTGGTGTCGACCATTAATTTTTTTAAATCCATTCTTTTATTCCTTATATATTATTAAATTTTAGTTTACTACCGAGCGCGGTAGGGTTGTCATTCATTTTCCAATCATATGACTGGGTAAAGACATCTGCAACATTATTTCTATTTGTAAAGCTACAGTTTAATAAATTAAACTGGAAACCTTGTGTTGCTGACTTTCCTGCTTTAATTACGATAGGCACTCCTGTTTTCCAAGATTGTACATCGCTGTTAAAATTGCTAAGAACGTACTGTCCGACAGAGCCAGACAATATTCGCTTTTGTAGAGTAAAACTAGAGGGGTACATAGATGTGCCTGCGTTAGTAACATCTAGTGCATCGTTGACAGTTTCGTATGGATTCCATTCTATTTCATTTTGGAGTTCCACAGAGCAGTTGTATATCCCTTCAGTAAGGGAAGTACCATCTATAGACACTGTTAAGTGCTCTATAATTTGAGGAGTTCTTGTGCCGCGAGTTGAGCTTGCAGTTAAAGATGCTCCTCTTGTTAGCTTTGTTGCTTGGCCAGCTACTGTTAACTTGAGGTTCTCTAGTTTCTCAATTAGGAATGTCCCATTAGTTATAATACAGTTTTCTAGCTTGTAAATATCGTTTGGTAATTTTATAAATAAAGTAAAAGTATTTAGTGTGTTAGTATCAGTCTTGTAATCTACCAACAAATTAAAGATTGTATCTAAAGTATTCTGCGTAAGTGCAGGTATAGTAAACTCAAAGTTTGCAGGATTAGCCTTTTTTATATTAGAGGCATCGTGCATCTTATGTTGCTCATGTAACGTCTTTTGCGGGTATGTTTTATCCGTAAAAGTTTGACTAAAACTTATATTACTCGTTACGTCTAGCCTAACTGCAGAGGCGCTTCCGACTACTACATAGACTTCCGCCTGTTTTAAAAAATTATAAGTAGCCATTTTTCTCCGCATAGCAAAAGGGACTCAGAAAGAGCCCCTTTACTTTTCTTACTACATAGTATAGTCGAATCGACCAAAAATGTCAAGAACTTTTTTTACGCACCTATATACTTAATAGCGATTTCGTCAGTAGAGCTAATATCTGTACCTAAGGCATGGAAATTAACTTCTAAAGAGATCACATCATCAATAGAGTGAGTTGGTACTTCTAAGTGACAAGCTGCCATGTTGAACTCAACACGAGGAACAGCAGAAGCGCCGCCAACTTTAAAGTTAAGATTAAACTTATTAGTAATAGTATCACTATCTTCAATAATACGCTCGAATAAATCCATGCTACCTTCGGCAGTAGAGTTTAAATAGCAAGTAAAGCTTCCACCAACAGTACGAGTTCCAGTTACATGACCTAAAGGCTGGTTAACCACACCGAGTGTCTCAGGGGTCAAAAATGTCATGTTGTTAGAGATAGTAATATTACCACCAGTCAAAGTCAGAGCATAAGTTTCTATGTCTGTATCGCCATCATTACCTTCGCCAGCCGCGCGCAAGTGATCATCGGCAGTAGTCATAACAAGCTGAGTAAGACGATTACGAATAAAGTTAGTAGTAGACCCAATTGCTTCATAACGAGTTGCAGTTGGAGCAGACGCTTCAGTAATAATAGTACCCATACCAGACCATGCAATAGTAGCGATGCCGTCAATATCAAAATCCATTGAAGCTTCGTTCATGCAGCAATTTGCAACCTTGTAAGTAGTTGCAGTTTCACCCATTTTACCGAGTACAAAGTAAATATTTGCAATACCAAGTGTAGAAGTATTAGAGTCCGCAAAATCAATATCTAAGTCAGTACCGTCTTGAGTAAGTCCCTGAGCCCAAATAGACACCTGAGATGCTGTTGGTACTGTATAGCCTGCTCCAGCATTGCCAACCATCATAGCCCACAGTGCCTCTTCTACAGCGTGGTGCGCCACTTGATTATCTGCTCCACCGGCTGCATAGTTTGCCGACTTAAAGGGTCGTGCATAAGTAGAAAAACTCCACTCTGCAGGAGCATAAGAGTCGTTAAACATCTTGCGACCACGACGGCTTCCGCCACCTGATGCTTCCATTTCGTTCAAAGTAATCTCTGAACTGTTTGTTGCTTGTGAGAATGAGAAACCATCCAAAACTGGAATTTCCCAAATAGCTCCAGCTACTTCGGCACCTGCGGCATTCAAGGGTGCGACGTAGACTTTGGTGTCTCTGCTAAAAAATAATGTATCAGCCATAGTAAATCTCCTATGTTATCTTGAAAAGGCTAGAACGTGAACTTTTGCTCGTGCCTGCATTTTCTAATATCGAACCTCAATGAGCATTTCACCTACACCCATGGGTTCTAGTACACCTTCATCAGTATCAATACTGACAATTGTGATCTGTTGTGTATATTGATCTACATTATTGCGATCTTTATACTTTAAACTTGAGTTCTCTTCTAGAACTGTCTCTACATCCTCTAACAATTCGTCTAGTGCTAGTACTGCATCTTCCGATTGTACATAGCAACGAACCGTTACAGATAGAAATCTGTCTTTATAACCCCCGCCCTGATACTCCCTAGTCTCAGAGCCGGCATTTAGGTGAAGTGCAGGAAACTCTTCCACTTCATCCCAAAACTTTAAACGAGGAGATACGTTCTCGTTTACATTACTGAGATATTGACCTGTGCCGTCAATATCTTTTAGTTTACTTACCATAGCCTCTATTATTCCTAGGCGTCTAGTTGTATAATCTCTTGTAGCCATTAAACTCTCCTAGTGTAGAATCTACCGATTGCCATTTTTGCTGCAATTTCTCTAATAGATGCATCAATTAATTGTCGGGGGTCCCTATGACCATCTGCCCAAGCCCCTGAACTGCCTTCTTCAAATACTTGATAAGGGTCTCTTTGATAGGTATATCCTATACTTGGAAACCCTTGAGGCGTCTTAACTACATCAACCGCTCTAACACTTCTTGCAAACCTACCAGTTTGATTCTCTAAACGAGGGGGCCCCATGTTGTCCATAACTGTTTTTGGTAATTCTTTGTTAATTAGAACTAGCATTTGTAAAGGTTGAGATGTTGGTGAAGACTTTTTTCTTCTTATTGCTTTAGCAGCTCTTATACCTGCGCTTGCAGTTTTAATATTTCTTGTTAAACTATTTTTCTTTGGAGTTTTCTTTGAAGGCTTTAACTTAGGAGCTTTAGTTGTTTTTATGTTCTTCTTACCTTCAAAAGGTTTTAAAGTTTTTATTAAAACAAGTTTTCTTTTTTTCTCTACTAAGCTATCAGATCCATCTAAATTTACTGCATCTAGTTTCTGCAAAGCTTTTCTTAAAGTTTCCTGAAATTTCTTTTTCTTCTTTTTTAGTACCTTTGCTCCATGGCTTCTATTCCCACCTGCGGATTCTAAAGAAACTTTTACACTATCTGTTTTATCGTCTTTTATCAGTTTGAATAAAGCTACTACTTCTTTTATATCTGTTTGTGCTCCTGTCAAAGGTTCTCCATGCTCAAGAAGTGCATCACTAACTCTATTATCCCATACCGCGCTGTTTTTATCGTGACCTATATCTAAAAAAGCTTGTTCGTTGAATCCCTTTCCTTGGTCTTTGTACAGTTTTTTCATGCTTGTATTAAACTGTCTTTTTGAGTTAGATATTAAAGCGTGTAGCAGTCTAAAGGAGTCTTGGTGCGTAAAAAACTCTTTATGGTCCTCTTCTGGGCTTATTGTAACCGTAAAGGAAACAGAAGTAATTTTCATATTATGAACAATTACACCATATGTCTTACCTGTAAATGCAGCTTTCAAATTATTAAAGTATTTTGTTATAACTTTGTTTATTTCAGCAGCTTTAATCTCAATCCCATCTCTTTGTAGTTGATAGTTTACTTGATTTTTTAAACCCTTCTTACTTAAGTAGAAAGTATGTGGTTTAATATCTGAAGTATACTTTCTATACGCTTTACTTTTCTTGGACATTTCCACATCTAGTTTTTCTAAGAAGGCGATTAAAGATGTACTAGACACTTAAAAGTTCTTATACAAATCCAAGACCCTTTTAATATGGTCTGGGAACGCTACGTTGTCACGCTGACTTGAAGAACTA
>MDTF01003602.1_pt1 | contig 13074 bp, 12 predicted proteins | sample 811191 | NCBI WGS metagenome assembly MDTF01 (sample SAMN05326649, study PRJNA326480) | marine metagenome | isolation source: seawater | place: Southern Ocean | collected 2011
CTTTTGTATTTGCTTTTGTATTTGCTTTTGTATTTGCTTTTGTATTTGCTTTTGTATTTGCTTTTGCTTTTGCTTTTGCATTAATATTATGAGTTTCCATGAATTCATCCAACTCATTCATCAATTGTTCCTGCTCACCCCAACTCGCTTGATTTGCTTTGTTTTTCATTTTTTTCACAGTCTCAATATAAAAATTTTGTTTTTCATTATCCGTTAAATCTTTTATTTTGTTTTTGATAGATTCGGTCTCAGCTTTTTTTACAATTTGAAGTGATTTTTTTCTTGCATTTTTAGTTTGTTTTATTGTTCGTAAAATGGCTGCCTTTTTCTTAGCAGACTTATTTTCCTTATTAATGGTGTTCATTAATTGTTTTAACTTTCTTGATTCAAAAAAAATATCCCTGTCTTTTTCTAATAATTGTGTCGTTCCTTCTTTATTATTAGGGTTTTTCCACACAATTGTTCTGTCTAATGAAGGAATGTTTAATCTTTTTGCATATTCTTTCCTGATAGCCTTGATTTTTTCAATGTCTGTTGGTATATTGAATAATGTTTTTTTATTCTTCGATGGATAACCACCATATTCTAAAATTTTTGTTGCAGCTTCTCTTGCACTTAAGTGCGGTGTATCATCAAGTTCGTTAATAATCTTTCTAATTCGATTAGAATAATCAGTTGGAGATTCCAGATCATCCTTTCTTAAATAACCACCCGACTCGTAGCGTATTCGTTTGGGGGTAGGTGGATTTTCAAGTAATGTTGCGTTTAACGTTTTTTTAGTTGATTTTTTTTTAGTAGTTTTTTTAGTAGTTTTTTTAGTTTTTTTTTTTTTTTTTTTTTTTTTTTTTTTAGTTGAGTTTTTAGTTGAGTTTTTAGTTGAGTTTTTAGTTGAGTTTTTAGTTGAGTTTGATATTGGTTCTGGTGACGTACTCCATGAGTTCATATTTGATCCCGAGCTTGCACCACTCTCCTTTCTCATGGTTTTGTCAGGAGATTCTTTCCATGGCGCCGGACCACTCAAAAATCTTTGGGGTTGTGTATTATTCCACCATTCTTGGCCTGGGTGTGCATTATCGCCATAATTCGAATTTTCTTCATAATCAGGATCCCCCCATCCCTTTCCATAACCATAACCTCTGTTTTGGTTTATTGATTTTCTTAATAAGTCAATCTTCTCCTTACGTGACAGCTCCATATTTTCACCGTATGTATTTGCATTACGCAGTGCAGCATCTAGTTCGTCTTCTGTCATATTTCCTAAAGGTCCATTCATTTTATATTATATATATATATTATAATTATTATATAAAATGAATAATATTATTAATAAATATAAAAAAAAATACGATACATCGATTTATTTTCCATTTATTTCAAAATTATCAGTCCCTAAAATAAACGCAGATGTACACCAAGAGTATAAATTATTACTTTATTTTTTATCACTAAAAAGGAAATACATGTATATTTTCTTAAATCATGATCCTGAATTAATAGGTTTTGAATATAAAAAAATAATACCTTTTACAAAAAGAGGATTTCGTAATTTTAAATTTTTTATTTTAAATAAACCAAGCAAAGGAAATGAAATAACAATGTATATTTATATATCAAAAAAAAAACTCAAAATAAGTAATCCATATCTAGAAACATCTGATAATAATATTTTCAAAGCAGTCTTAACTGATACAACAATTGAGTGGTTGCAAAAATCATTGTATATAGAAAGAGCAAAAAAATTACAATTACATAAATCAATGCATATATTAAATACATTTTGTGATTTATTAACATCTAAGTATTCAGAGTTAGAATTAAATGACATTGAATTAAAATCAGGAGTAATTTTTTTATTATATGGGCTAAGAAATATGTCTGATATTGACATCAGCGTGACAAGTCGTAAAATATTTGATAATAATTTCCCTAGTAGTAACAAACAAATTGACATTAAAAATATTGAAACAACCGATGGTGTGGATTATGATACTTTTATGAATATGTTACTTGAACCAACTAATTTTTTCTATTATAGAGGAATTAAATTCATGACTCTTAATATTGATTTAAGTAATACCAGAATAACAAGATCTGGTCATCCGAGGGCTGTTGCTGATTATTTAATGGTTGAAAAATTGTTGGGAGATAAATATACACTACCCGAATATCCGAAAACAAACAAATTTAAGAAAGATGTAAAATTTTTTATAAAAAACAGATATAAAGTATATGACTATACGGTAAATATATGATTATGATAATATTATATGCATCAATATTATAATGGATCATCTTAAAAAAACATCAATGTATACTTATCTTGACGCAAGATATAATATTGATAAGTATTCAAAGCATTTTATTGCAAGTATTTTTATTATAACATTTATATATTATTTCTCAAACATACATCAAGTTAATATATTCACTATTCTTGTGTTAATGAGTATATTTTTAACATTATATCTAATAAAAGTCGAAAAAGATATGAATGATAGTTTGAATAAAAAAGTCAAACTTATTAAAAAAAGAATCAAACTTATTAAAACTAAAATGAAAAATCAGTCGCAATGAAAAAATCAGTCGTACTGAAAAAATCAGTCGTAATGAACTCTATACATTGCTAAAACTCCTATTAGGATTATAATTCCAATAATTATACTCCAATAAAGAATTGTATGAAGTTGACTATTTACATCAAATACATCATGATTATTTCTAATTTCATGCGATACTGTGTTAATATTTTTTTCTAAATTATTTAATTTGTTAACATTGTGTTTTAAAATTCCCTCTTGATTTGATTTCATTGTTTTTTCAAACGACATTACTGATAATAATTTATCTTGAATTGTATTATGAAAATCAGATTTTTTTTGTAAATCTTCTTTTTCTTTATTCATATTATCTATCATTTTATTATTAGCCTCTTTCATTTTTTTTTTTCGTTCCATATTCATAACTTGTTCAACATTCATTGATGGATTTTGAAGTGATTTATTATATAAATTTACAACTTTCTTTTCTTTATTCAAAGAATCAATATCGGCATTTAAAATACTAAGACGTTTATTATTATGAACAATCTCATCCTGGACCATATTATTATCAGATGATCCTGGGATATGGTAATATTTATATTGGGATTTTTGACAATTTGTTGCTTGTAAAACACGGGTTAATTGATCAGGATTAGTGGGTAAATAGCATAATTTGTTTTTGGAATCAAATAATACATTTGTACAACTTTTTCCCGATGGCATATGACATAAATTTCCATTTTTTGGGTCTTTCCCGTAAGCCAAACATGCCTGTAATGTTTTAGCACTGCTATCTGCTTTGTTAAAATTACTCAGTGGTGGATTTGCCGAACATCCAATTGGGATTAGTTTTGAAGCACTCATATAATTATTATATATATAATAATAATAATTTTTATTTAAGATAAGGTGCTTTTGGATGATTGAGTTTGTTATTTGCAGAATTTCCAAAATACTTATCAGTTTCCCAATCAATTATATAAGGTGAAATTGGCTCTAATCCGGAATCAGATATTTTCTCCATTGGACTCGTCCCATCATAATAAAAATTACCACTATCTACATAAACAACTGCATCATCACTATCACCAATTCGAACTTTTTGTTTCTTTTTTTTTTTATGAGTAGATGGACAATCACAATTTTTATCAGTATATTCCGCAATTTTGTGTTCAGCTTTAATTGCCTCGTTATTCAATGCCTGTTCGGCATCCGAAAACAATCCTTTAATTTTATCAACTTCGACCGATTCTTCGTTTGACATGTTGAACGAATAAAATTTAACACCAACGTATATAATATAAAGTATCACTATTGCAAACATTGCCGAAAAGCCACTTGCATTACTCAAACCATTCATTGTCATCATTGTATAAATAATTATACAAATAATAAATGGAATGTAAATTTTTCTAAGTATTGTAATTCTTTTACTATTAACACCAGATTGTTCTTGATTAATTTGTATTAATCTATCTCTTGTGCTAATTTTGTCAGAAATTGTTTCAAGTTTATTCAACTGTTGCTCTAATTCGTTTTTTTTAGTTGCATCATATAAACCATAATTTTTTAATGCGACTGTACCAACATTATATGTATTTGTTTGAATATTGTATTCTTCTCCCAGCGAACTAATTAATTTATTTAAATTATTTTTAATTTTTGTTGAAATTTCGGATGCTGTTCTTGATGCCAGTCTATTCATAAAATTAGGATCTCGTTGTAAAAAATATTCTTTCATTTTAAGGTATTCGTCCTGACTATTTTGTGAAATAGAATCAAATAACTTAGCCAATGACTTAATATATTGTTTGATCTCAATTCCTTTATCTGCATTAATGTTTTTATTTAAATCATACCATGTATTACCTGTCAATGCATCTCCAATTGTAATAGTGGATTTAGGACTAATAGTTGACATAATAGTTCCCAATAATCCATTTGTTTTTTTACCTTTTATCTCTGCTTTCAATGTAATAAAATATTTTGTTAATTCAGTTGTAAAATTATTAATTGCACTCAATCCAACTGTCTGATTTAATTTATCTGCCAATGTAATTGATTTTTTTAATTCAACTGAAATTGTTGGATCAAAAATTGATGCAATAACTTCTGCAGTTTTCCAAATAGGTTCAGACTCAACCCACTTATCGAATCCCTTTCCAGAATTTATATTAATACCATCAATAATATGTTTAAGTTCATCTTTTATCTTTGCACGATCTCCTATAAAATAACCAGCATAGTTATCCTTTCCAACCTTAATTGATTTTCCGGTAGCATAATTAATCATTATTGGATCACCTGTTTGTATTTTAGGAACATCTTTTATATTAATAATTTTACAATTTACCTTTTGTAAACCACCATATGTTGACTTAGATTCTTTCATCATTGCAAATACACCATTCCCATGTTCTTTTCCTTTATTATAACAATCAAGTGGGGTTGTAACAGATGGTTTTGTAACAGCGGATCCGTCATCATTCAATTTAAAATATTTAGGCTGCATTTTTCCTAGTTCATCTAATAAGTTCCCTTTATCAGAATGACCAATATATTTATATCTTTTATCTAAATCAGAACATTTTAAAACACCACCCTTATTTTCATCAGATGCACATACATCGCATGTATCAAAATTTGAATAATCATCCTTACATACTGGACCAGCTGATTGATAATCACAAACCATTATATTTTGATTACTTGATTTTAATTTATCAAAACTCCCAGTTGGTTGGGTTTTTGAATAAGACTTGTTAGTACCATCCGTAAATTCATATTTGAATCCATATTTGGTGTATTCGTTTGCAACTTCATTATTAGGAGGACACGATTTATTATTATCATTCTTACATTCAAGTAATGTTTTATACATCTTGCCATTTATTGAATTTTTCGAAATATCTTTTCTTCTTTGACATTTTAAATCAGTATAAGAATATGGTTGTGATACATTTAACAATTTATGCGATATCTCCATATTAGTTGGCGGACGTGGTCCTTCTTTATGGTTGGTATGTAACGAGGTATCATGTGACGTGGGATCTTGAGTTGTATGTCGAGACTGAGTTGTTCCCATTGTATATAATAATATAGAATATATTTAATAAAATTATATTTTTTATTATATATATTAATCCGTCAATTATTGAAATTGTTGATATTGTTGATATTGTAAAACAGGAATATTTAGAATCATTGTTTTTGATATGATCATTTATGAGCATTTATGAGCATTTATGAGCATTCAGATGCACTTATAAATGATTTTGATTTAAATGAATATCCTGGTAAATGATCACATGGAATAGTGCTCTTAATAATATCGGGTCTTTTGCGACCATCGCCATGAATTTCCCCCCCATCCCATACGCATGTATTGCATGTTACCTTTCTTTCTAACTCCTTATCTAAATTTCCAGCATGTTTTAATGTTTTATAATTAACTATTCCTGTATACCCACCTTCTGGTTTATTATCAGGTCGAGATGCACGTTTAATACTATCATCCTCAATTTTCTTATCTAATGGGTTTGGGCCCATGAAATTATACCCAAGGGCTGATGGAATATCACCTATAATATCAGTTGGGAATGAAGAATTATAATCAGTATCATTTGTGACGGGATGTGTTAAATCATTTTTGGATCCATTATTGCCAGCGTGTTTGTTGGTGTGTTTGTTGGCGTGTTTGTGTTTTTTAATACATCTTTTGGGGCATTTATATATGTCAGGTGATAATAAATTAATTGCGACTGCCTTCACCATTCCTCTTCCAGTTGCCTCTGCTAATTTATCAAACGTATCAGATGTATCTTTCAAGGTTTTCTTAAATATTATCGTTGAAATATAAACAAGTGTTAAAACAACTACTGATGAACTACCATATACAAGAATCGTATTATTCCCACTAATCATGAATATAATAAAAATAAGAACAATAAATACAAGAGACAACATCATTATTTTAAGAATTTTTGTCATTTTTTCATATTTTGATGCATGTTCATTATTCATATTAATAATTCTATCCTGTGTTGATATTTTGCTATTTAAATCATTAATTTTATCATATTTATTATAAAAATCATCATCATACCCTTCTGATAAAGAATCATTAATATTATTGGATAAGTATGTAATATTCTTTTTTTCATTCAAAAACATTAATTTATTATCCATTTTAGATTGTACCCCTGTTAGTGTATCTTGGACGGAATTCTTATATTGTTGTTGTACAATATTCAATGTGGCATTCTTTTCTGCATTAACTGGTTCTTGGCCATTTTTATAAATACCAACATTGTCTAATATTTTATGATATGTGTTAACAGCATTCTGTTTATCAATATTCATTATATTATATTATAACAAATTATTTTATCATATTTTTCATTCTTAATCCTTTTTTATTATAATAAAAGTATGCACTAAATACTAATAATAAAATCAAACAATTAATCGATATGTATGTATAAATTACTTTTCTTTTATAAACATTCTTTTCAATGCTTAGCTGTAACATTCTTTCACGAGAACTCAATAACTTTTGTTTATTTCCAATATCACTCTCTTGTTGACGCTGTCTTTGAATTTTAAGTTCTAAATCCCCACCTGTTGCAGTTAATTCATTTTCTAATGTTTGGATTTTTTGATGTGTATTTTGAATTCCTTTTATTAAATGATTTGTTTCAGATGTCATATCCTGGATACTCGAATCAAGTGAAGCTCCTAATTGACTTAATTGTTGTGAGTTATGAGAAGAACTATCAGAACTTGATGAAATTGAATTACGGTAAACTTTTAACCATGATAATAATTTTGTTATTTCAGTTGTTGCTTTTGTTAATTCTGTCATTTCAACATCTCTTTGTGCAGCTGGCATTGTCATTAATGCAGTAGCTTTACTATTAATGCTTTGTTTGACTGAACCAATTAAATCCTTAATTTGAATTTCAAATTTTTGAATTTCTTTTATATTTACAGACTGACTCATTATATATTATAAGTGAATAAAAAAATATATAAAATTGATTATATTATTGCATATATACAAGTATAATCAACTAAAATGCATATACAACAAATTGAAAACAAAAAATTTATTATTTGCTTTAAGCAATTATCTAAACAACATTTACATAACAATAATAAATGGAAAAAAATAGCAATAGACAAGGCAATTAAGTCTATAGCTTCCTCTTATGTAATTATTATATCCGGGGCACAGGCAAAGAAACTAATTACAAATATTGGGAATGGTATCGCAAGACGGATTGATGAAATAATTAAATCAGGTACATTGAAAGAATTGAAAGAATTAAAAATAAAAGAAACCAAAGAATATACTGCGTTAAAAGAATTTAGTAGAATTACAGGAGTAGGGCCATCAAGAGCAACAAAATGGATTAAACAAAAAATATATACAATCGACGCCCTTAAAAATGCGATTGATAATAATAAAATAACAATAACACATCACATTAAGATTGGTTTAAAATATCTGGATGATTTTGAAAAAAGAATTCCTCGACTTAAAATAGAATTATTTGAAATATTATTAAAAAAAGTAATTGAATCATTTAATGATAAAAAAATAATGGTTGAAATATGTGGATCGTACAGGAGGGGTCTTGAAACATCAGGTGATGTTGATATATTATTATCTCATCAAACAGACAAGAATTATCTTAAAAAACTTGTTACACGATTAACAAATATTGGATGTATTACTGATAATTTAACAGCCCTAGGTGATAAAAAATATATGGGTGTTTACAATATTGATAAAATTTCAAGAAGAATTGATATTAGATTTATTAAACGAAAAAGTTATTATACAGCAATGTTATATTTTACTGGATCAAGAGATTTTAATATTAAAATAAGAAAATGTGCATTGAAAAAAGGATATTCTCTAAGCGAATATCAACTTAAAAATGTCGAAACAGGTGAAGATATTTTTCTGAATTCAGAAAAAGAACTTTTTACTATTTTGGGTGAAACATATGTCAAGCCAACTGATCGAGTTCCTTGATTTTATTTATTAAAACCAATAAAACAAACAATAAGAACTATTATAATTCCAGTGCTAATATTAGTACTACTGAATGTTTCAATTATAGGTAATCCGTCAATATATCTTTTCGGATGAGCATATGTTTTATATTTTTTATTATATATTAAGTCGTAATTGGGGTATGGGTAAAAAGGACTTGATGTTGTAATAATTTCTTTAGTTGCAGTCTGTCTAACAGGAAATTCAACGGTATAATCCAATCGCTTTACTGCTTCTGTTGCTGAAAATTGATTACCCCTAACATAATTTGCATTATTAATTTGTTCTTGTATTATTCCATAAATTCCAACATTTTGTTTATATGGATTTTTACGTGCCATAAAATTAACTGGGTCTGATGCGAGTTGATTACGGGGAGGGGGTGGTAAATAGTTATTAGTATCTAATTTTGTTTGGTATTCACGTTGGAATGCATTTGGAGCAGAAGCATAGCTTAATAAATCTCCTCGTAGCCCGTCTTCATATTGTATTCGTGGTTCACCATGGCTTATTGGGACTGGTGATGAAATATATCCTTTGAATGTTTTTATTTTGCTTGTTAATATACTCATTATAATTATTACAAATATATTTTATAATAAATATATTTTTATTTAACACATCTATATGATAATATCATTCCTGAATTTTTACTTGGACGCATAATTCTGAATATATTGCCTGTTTTAGCTGCATAATATTTGACTAATGGATCTGTTATCAGAATCCTGGGAAGCTTTACCTTTGTTGTGTTATATGATTCTAACAGTTCTTTCTCTTCATCTATATTAATTATTTCAACATCTGGGATTAAATAATGTTTTGTGATATTAAAAATAAGACTTTTTAATACAAATGATTCGCATTGACTCATTCTCCCTATATCTTTCGAAAGTGTCTGATTTAGTTTATCTTTTGTAATAAAAATAATATGCAAATCATCTCCATATTCTTTCTTTAATCTTGCAAATACTGATGTAAAATCTTTCTTTGCAAAACTCTTGGCTAATGTATGAAAATATACATAAATCTTCATATCGTTAGATTCTGTATAAAGATGTAAATTGTTTGCATCATATAGTATTTCAAACTCATGATATACCAATGTTAATTTTTCTGGAAGTACATGTCCTCTATCAGTTAGCATTTCTAATACTGTTTTATATGATTTAAAAAAATTTTTTTTTTCTGCTATGTCCATGATAATTATAAATATAATTTATATTTTAAATATTAAATAAATCAGTTTTTATAAAAATTGATTATACATTGATATTATTTGTAATATTTGTATTTATAATTAACATGAAAAAAATACAACAACACACAAATATTAGAATATCTGATGAATTGCTCAGTCAAATTAAAGATCAGATACTAAATAAAACAATAACGCTGCCCTACAGCTTCAAACAACAAACTGATGATCCTAATATTATTATTAGACATACGTTTAACAATCAGATATGTGACACGGTAACTCTTGCATCTGAAAAAATACTAATACATGAAGAACCATGTACTAAATACAATGAATATACCTATATAACGAATGAATATAAAGCAAAAGTTATAGAAGATATGAAAAATGAAAAAATAAATTCACATTTTGTGATTGAAACCCGGATGAATAAATATGGTATCCGAAAAGACATTACTTTTTCTTTAAACGAAGATAAAACTGTTACAGTTATTACTAAAAAAATAAAGGTTAATACCATAAATTACAAAATTGAAAAAAATAAATTTAGAAGAATACAAAACCGAAAGAAGTTTGTGTTAAATTCACGTAATAAATTTGGAGCTGCAAGTAATGGTAAAGGTAAAGGTAAAGGTAAGGGTAAAGGTAAAGGTAAATATTGTAATCCGAATGACGGGGTTACTATCATTTCAAAAGAAGATGTTTTCATAGAAAATATTGATGGATCTATTCTTGGTCGCCCTGATTATATGAATATTACAAAAAATAATAATAAAAATATCATAGGGAAGGATAGCAATACACTTACATTTAAGGAAATGTTTAAGAATCCATATAAACCCAAAGCAAAAGCAGTTGGTTTAGTGAAAACGGAGGGGAAGTTTGTTTTCAAGAAAAAAGAAAGAAAAAATTCACTTATTATTCGCAATTTGCCCAGAGATATATCAGATGATGAAGTACATAACCTATTTAAGGAATTTGGAAGAATTCGAAATGTAAAGGTTATTGTGAATTATTCAGGAGATAGCATGGCATTTGTCAATTTCTATTTAGAAAATGAGGCAGAAAGAGCAATTAAAAAAATGAATGGTCATAAAATGGACCATGTTATTCTAATGGTAAACTATAGTAAACCTAAAAAACCTAAAAAATAAAATGCAAATACAAAAGCAAATGCAAATACAAAAGCAAATGCAAATACAAATGCAAATACAAATGCAAATGCAAATACATTGCCAGTAATATATTCGATAAAAAATGATATTAAATCATAATTAACATTCGAATATATATTATAAATATGATAACAATAAAAAGTAAACAATTTTATGATTGCGAACAAAAAGCAATTAAACAATTATACGGTAAAATCCGTATTATAGATAATGTAACAAGTAATACTCTTAACTCTCTGAAATATTTATATTTTAGGAAGCATTATTTTATCAAAAATACATCAAAAGAGTATCATACTGATAAACTTAACCCTTTGTGTAACACACCAAATAGTATAAAAGATGATTATATCGAATCTTCATATAAAGTTATATATGAAAAAAGGGATATAGAAGAAACATTTGATGATTTTGTTAAAACACTTCGTCCAAATCAATATCATTATTATGACGAGATGTATGGTAAAATAAATTCTTATGTTGATATTGATTTTTTTAAAGTCGATGATTATGGCCCAGGAGATATTGTAAATATCAAAAGTGAAAAAGGCATCAGAAGAATTATTGTTAATATGAGAAGAGATTCGTATGACGATATTACATATACAGATTCGATACCGTATAAATATTGCCAGGTTTACGGGTATATGAGATATATGGATATAGGAATTAAGTTAGAATTAGATGAAAAAGAGGCACAATTTTTATTTAAAAATGAAATATTTGTAAATAGATCATTAGATGAAGTTACTTATGGTGCATTAAAAAAAATTAAAAATACATACTTTATATTTAATAAAAACAATAAATGGCAACGAATTACAATTATCCCCAATTCATATGGAAGAGACGTTGGATATGGGTTTTACGAATCGATGATTAAAGATAACAAATGGGATATTAATATTTTATTATCTCCATTGGAAAAGTTGAACCTTATCACTCTTGAAATAACACAATTATATTAATATAAAAAAATGACTTTTAATATATCATACGATGTATTTACATAATTTATAAAATGACTTCATTAATAAAAAATAAAGAAACAGAAACAAAAACAGAAACAACAACAGAAACAAAAATAACAACAAAAACAACAATAACAACAGAAATTGCTGTAAGAGGCAATGATAAAAATCAGGATATGGCATTTTGTTCATCAAATTCAACCGTCGGAATCGATGGACACGGATTAAACACCATGTGTGACATAATTGAATCATTTGTACCAACACATGATTTAGATAGCACTACATTTACTTCAGATTTAATTATAGATATAAATAAAAATAACACACATGATTCGGGTGCCACATATACACGTATGAATATAACTCCAGGAGGAGACCTATTTGTAGAATGGTGTGGTGATTCTATTATTATGATATTTAATAATGATAGAGAAATTGTGTGGTCAAATGACGATAATATACCAACATATGAAGTATATTGTAAAAAAATATCTTCTGGTGAAATGACAGATTTTGAATATAAATGCACTTGGGGATTATCTCCTCGTGGAATAAATAAAGATGGAATTTTTCAATTTGCTCAAACAAAAGAAGCATATTTTACCGTGCCTTCAATAAAGAAAGGGTGGGAAAATCAAAGTTTATCAAAATGTTCAATGTATAACTGCTTAGGACGTAATTGTAAAATGGATATAATGTCCCATACAATAGAAGGATTTGTCAAAAACGGATATATCGGATGTTCATATTCAGATGGAATATCTGATGTATTCAACCCGAGACTTGAACCATCTACAATAGATTATCTCATGAATTTAAAGGTGAGTGTAGATGATATTGCAGATTATTTTACATCACGATGGATATGTCCTCATATATGCATAGACGGTCCTAATAAAGGTGTGTTTTTCGAAGAAGGGCTTGTTGGACATATGTGTCCGGATGATATTTATTTTACACGAATTAGTGTGACTAAATAATTAACAAATAAATATATTTGTTAAAGAATTATAATTAAAAAGACATATTATTATGTAAAAACTGATCTCTGCCTAAAATGATACAGTTATTTGTTAAAGAATTATAATTAAAAAGACATATTATTATGTAAAAACTAATC
>MDTF01006713.1_pt1 | contig 13070 bp, 16 predicted proteins | sample 811191 | NCBI WGS metagenome assembly MDTF01 (sample SAMN05326649, study PRJNA326480) | marine metagenome | isolation source: seawater | place: Southern Ocean | collected 2011
AAAAATATTGAAGATAAAACCATTGTTGCAACAATCGTTACAGCATAAGTTTCAAATAGATCCGCTGCCATACCTGCACAATCACCAACATTATCACCAACATTATCAGCAATTACCGCTGGATTTCTAGGATCGTCTTCTGGTATACCAGCTTCAACTTTACCAACTAGGTCAGCTCCAACGTCAGCACCTTTTGTAAAAATTCCACCACCTAATCTTGCAAAAATCGATATTAAAGAAGCACCAAAACCTAACGCAACTAAAGCATTAACTATTTCTCTTTCAGCAATACCAAATTTCAATAAAAAATAATAATACACAGCAATAGATAATAAAGCTAAACCTGCAACAAGCATTCCTGTCACTGCACCAGATTTAAAAGCTACAGAAAGACCACTAGCCAAACCTTTTCTAGATGCTTCGGCAGTTCTAACGTTCGCCTCAACAGAAACCAACATACCAACATAACCAGCTATACCAGATAAAGCTGCTCCGATTAAATAACCTAAACCAACCAATGGACTAAATACAAAACAAATAATAACCAAAACGATAACGCCAACCACAGCTATTGTTTTGTATTGCCTCGCTAAATAAGCTTTAGCTCCGATTTGAATTGCAGATGCAATCTCTTGCATTTTTATATTACCTGCACTTAAACTAAGAATATTTTTACCAGTAAAATAGCCGTAAACGATTGAAAGAAATCCTGCCGCTATTGTATAAAGTAAAATTGTTTCCACTGATGTATTCATAATGCCTTTTTGATTTTTTGGTTGTTTAAATTTTAATGTTTAAAGACCGGACAATACAAAAAAAGCAATAAAAGGCAATATTTAACTTACTAAAATTGATGAAGATAACCTTTATTTTTTAGCGTAATTGGTCTGTTTTTATGATCACAGATCAGAGATTTTTTGCTATTATTTTGAATTGATCCAATTTTGGTGAGCTTAATTCTGTAATTTGAGGATATTCTTCTGATGATACCCCTCTTACTCTCGGGAGCAGTAAATAAGATCTGATAGTCATCTCCATTAGAAATATAATTAATTTTTGACAGTTTTTTTAAATCTAATACTTTTTTCAAATTACTAGAAATTGGAATGTCACTTAAATCGAGTCTATAAGAAATTTTTTGATTATTAATCATTTTATTAAGGTCAGTTAACAATCCATCAGAAATATCAATTGAAGTATTAGCAAATTTTCTTATGTGAGTTATAAAATTTAGTTGAATATTGGGCATAAAATATTGATTGGTAAAATATTGATTTAATAAATTGTTAAGTTTAATTTTTTTTTTTAAGATTAATAAACCCATATAACTATCACCTAAATTTCCAGAAACATATATGTCGTCTTTAACTTTAGCTTTATTGCGATAGATAATATTTTTTGCGAAACCAATTGATGTAATTGTGAAGCTAAGTTTATTTGAAAAAACTGTATCTCCACCACCTAAAAAAATCTTATATTTATTTTGTTCCTCATTAAGTGATTTGCTGATTTTTGTTAAATTAGATTTAGAAAAACTTTTCTTATTACCTGATGCAGAAATAAAATAATATTTTGGACGAACACCTTTGCAAACAAGATCTGAAATAGAAGATCTTAATATTTTTTTAATTACCAAATCAGGTTTCTTAAAATTTATAAAATGAATACCTTCTGTATATGTATCAACAGAAATTACTAATTTATTTATTTTATCAAAAAAAACATCGTCATTAAGATTTAAAGAACTTTGAGATTTTTTAGAAAGTTTTTGAAAATAATTTTTTATTAATTCAAATTCATGCATCGGTATTTCTTATTTTTTTAGCTATTTTATCTAATATAGCATTTAAGTATTTTGTTTGTGAATCTTCCAAAAAAAAATTTGATGCATTTAGGTATTCTTTAATAATTATTTTGGTTGAAATTTTAGGCTTATACAAAAATTCAAATACTGCTGATTTTACAATTATTTGAAAAATTTTATCTAAATTAGTTAGTTGTAAATCCTCACTTAAATGATTTTTAACTTCTTCTTTGATTACTTCGTCTCTTTCAATAGTACCCAATACGACGTCCTTAATAAATTTTTTAAATCTATGTTTTGGAAAAGTTAAATCCTCATCATCATTGAAAAATTTTCCATATAGTTTTTGTACAATTATTACTCTTGGACTTTGCTTTGGGTTATATGGAGTTCTCATTATTTTTGAGATAAAACAGATATTACAGCTTGTGCAGCCTCTCTACCTTTTTTTTGTCGAGCTGTAGCTTGGCGCATATTTAGGCACGTAATAATCCCATTACCTATTGGTTTTTTGTTTTCTATTGATAGCTTCATTATTGCATCAGTTGATGCTTTGGATATGAAATCAAAGTGAGGTGTTTGACCTTTAATAACGCAACCGAGCGCTAAAAAACCATCGTACTTTTTAATATTTTTTGAAATAGTCACAGGTATCTCAAAAACACCAGGAACACTTATAATTTTAATTGTACTAGATTTTGGAATTAGGTTTTTAGCACTTTTAACCAAACCTTTAGATATGTTTTTGTAGTAATCAGCGATAACTATTAAGTATCTTTTTTTCATTAAATTATTTCCTGTTTAATAATCTTTATATCATAACCTTCTAAACCGATAACCTTTTTAGGAGATTTGGTAATCAAAATCATGTTTTTAATCTTCAAATCTTTGATTATTTGGGCACCAATACCATAATTTCTTATAAGTTTATCATTACCTTTTTTGTAAAAATTTTTATTTTTATAATCTTTTAGTGTTTGTGTAACTGACTTCAAATTTGAATCTTTTATAAATACTAAAACACAATTATTGAATTTTCTAAAATAATTTAATGTTTTGTTAAAAGAATTAGGCAGTTGTTGGTTAATTAAATAATTTTGAACAACATTGGATGAAATTACTCTGACACGAGGCGCCATACCTCTTTTTATAATTCCTTTAATTAAAGCAAAATGCTCAGAGCCATCTAAAAGATTTTCATAAATTCTAATTTTATATTTTTGATTGTTAAATTTAATATCTGATTGTTTTTTTAATTTGATTAACTTTTCTTTTTTTAAACGATACGCTATAAGGTCTTCAATCTTACCAATTTTTAAGTTGTGTACTTTTGCGAAATTAAATAAATCTTGTCCTTTAGCCATTGTTCCATCTTCATTCATTATTTCGCAGATAACTGCAGAATTATTTTTCTTAGCTAGTTTTGAAATATCCACTGATGCCTCTGTATGGCCGGCTCTTACTAGTACACCGCCATCTTTTGCTATAATTGGAAAAACATGTCCAGGTGATACAATTTCTTTTTTATTCACATTTTTTTTAGAAGCAATTTTTATTGTTTTGGCTCTATCTTTAGCAGATATACCAGTCGTTATTCCTTTTTTGGCTTCTATCGAAATAGTGAATGCAGTTTTGTTTCTCGATTGATTTACTGGTGACATCAATGATAGATTTAATCTTTTTGCTTGCACGCCGTCCATGGCCAAACATATTAATCCGCGGCCATATTTTGCCATAAAATTTATATTTTTAGCATTTGAGTCTGATGTTGAGATTATTAAATCACCTTCATTTTCTCTTTTTTCGTCGTCAACTAAAATGAACATGCCACCTTTTTTGGCTATATTAATAATGCTTTCTATTGATGTATAATTATTTTTGTTCATTAAAATAATTTTTAACGTATTTGGATAAGATATCTATCTCTATATTAACTAAACAATTTTTTCGTAATGAAGATAGGTTAGTAAGTTTAAATGTATGTGGAATAACCCATGTTTGAAAACCTTTTTTAGTTATTTTAGATATTGTAAGAGAAATTCCATTAATACAAATTGAGGCTTTTTCAATTAAATTAATTCTTTCTTTTTTGATAATCTTAAAATCAAATAAATAAGATTTATCAATTTTTGTTACTGCTAAAATATTCCCAACGGTATCCACATGTCCCTGACAAATATGTCCTGAAATTTTTTGACCATATTTTAAAGGTAATTCAAGGTTAATTTTATTTTTAATTTTCAAAAATTTAAATTTAGATCTTTGAATGGTTTCATCGGAAAGATAAAATTCCATAATTTTTTTTTTTATAGTTATTAATGTTAAACAAACACCATCGCAGGCAACCGAAACACCAATGTCTTTATTTGATAATTTTAAATCAGTTTTAACAAATATATTAATACCATTCGTCCTTTTCACAATTTTTACAATAATTCCTTGATTAAATATTATTCCATTAAACATATTATCTTTTATAAAGTGTAATCGAGTCTTTTCCCAATGTTGTATTAATTTTTTTTTTATTTTTATAATTTAATGACAAATATTTAAAGCAGTTTAATTCCTTATGGTCTACTAATTTTGATAAATTTATTGGGCTTTTAAATAGGTAAAATTGATTAAATAATTTTTCTTTTAGAACACTTTTAGTTAAATCATTGCCTCCTTCAACAAGTAGATTTCTACAACCTAAATTATAAAGTTTTTTAAGAATTAATTTAAAATCAAAATATCTATTATTGATCAATTTAGATTTTATTAAATGAATGCCTTTTTTTTTAAATCTACAAATTGTTAATTTACTGGCATTTTTATAAAAAACAATTGTGTTTTTTTTGTTCGCAGTTTTAAAAATATAAGAATTTATTTTCATTTCTAAATTATTGTCCAATATTATTCTTTTAGGAGAGAATTTATTCAAACCCGCCAATCTACAGTTTAATTTTGGATTATCCTTATTCAGTGTTTTGACAGAAATCATCAATGAATCATTTTTATACCTCAAAAAATGAGTGAAGTTGTCAGAGTATATGTTTGTAATTCTCTTTTTTTCTTTACTGTAAATTAAATTGTTTTTTGAAACTGCAATTTTTCCAGTCACAAATGGATTTTTTTTTCTTCTGTTAAAAAAGTATGATGTATAAAAATCGTTTATTTTTTTTTTAAGTAAACCCCTACTAACTTTAATCTTTTTAGTATTTAATATTTTAAAACTTTTTCCTCTAACTTTTTTGTCAACATCGTCAATTGAATAGATAACTTCACTTATTTTATTTTTAATTATTTCTTTAGTGCAGGGTGGTGTCTGGCCATAATGATTGCATGGCTCCAATGTTATATACATTTTTGCTCCATTAAGATTTTCAATTGAATTTTTAATAGCATTGTGTTCAGCATGCGGTTTACCTTTATATCCAGTTTGACCAATTGAAATGATTTCATCATTCTTAACAATTACGCATCCAACTGATGGGTTTAATCCCGTTAAACCATGACGTGCTTTTGCTAAATTTAAAGCAAGACTCATGTATTTACTGTCTTTTTTTGAAAATTTATTTTTTTTTGAAGACATCAATTTTGTCCACAAATTGAACAAAGTCTTTTTCTTCTCTAAAATTTCTATATACAGAAGCAAATCTCACGTAAGCAACTGGGTCTAAATCTTTTAGACCTTCCATTACCATTGTGCCTATTGTATTGGTTGAAATTTCAGCTTGACCAAGCTCTTCTAAGGATCTTGATATAGAACTTATAAATTTTTCAATAGTTTCTGTATCTATGGGTCTCTTTTTAAGGGCTATATAAATTGATTTAGATAATTTATCTCTATCAAATGGTGATTTCCTTCCATTTTTTTTTACTACCATTAGTTCTCTAAACTGCACTCTTTCAAAAGTTGTAAATCTTTCCCCACAAACACAAAGTCTTCTTCTTCTAATTGCAGTTCCATCTTCGGTTGGTCTTGAGTCTACTACAGAAGTTTCACCTTTTTTACAAAATGCACAAATCATTATTTTAAATTCTTGTATATTGGAAAAGAAGAAGTAAGATTAATAACATCCTTTTTAACTTCTTCTTCAATTTTACTGTTATCTTCTGGGTATTTTGACAAGCCTTTAACTACTCTGGTAATTAATTCTCCCACTTTTTGGAATTCTTTTAAACCAAAACCTCTTGTTGTTGCTGCTTGAGTTCCAAGTCTTATACCCGATGTAATCATCGGCTTCTCTGAATCAAACGGTATTCCATTTTTATTACAAGTAATATTTGCTCTACAAAGACTTTCAGCTGCAACATTACCCTTTACATTGAATGGTCTTAAATCGACCAACATTAAGTGTGTATCTGTTCCGTCAGAATAAATTTTAAATCCATTATTCTTAAGTGTCTCTGATAGAATTTTAGCATTAGCTAAAACTGATTTTATATAATCCTTAAATTCCGGTTTCAAAGCTTCTAAAAAACCTGCAGCCTTAGCTGCAATTACATGCATTAATGGTCCGCCTTGATAGCCTGGAAAAACTGCAGTATTAAATTTTTTAGCTAGATCTTCGTGGTTTGTTAAAATTATTCCACCTCTAGCACTTCTAAAAACTTTGTGAGTTGTGGAGGTAACTACATGAGCATATTCACATGGATTTGGATAGCCTTTACCAGCAACTAAACCAGAAAAATGAGCCATATCAACCATAAGATATGCTCCAACTTTATCAGCTATCTCTCTAAATCTTTTAAAATTAATAACTCTAGAATAGGCACTTCCTCCACAAATTATAAGTTTTGGCTTATGTTCTAAGGCGAGTTTTTCAACATTATCATAATCAATTAGTTCTGATTTTTTATCAACATCGTACCCTATTGCATTGAACCATTTACCAGACATTGAAATTTTTAATCCATGTGTAATGTGTCCACCTGAATTTAAACTCATACCTAAAAATGTATCACCTGGATTTAATAATGCTAAAAAAACCGCACCATTTGCCTGGGCGCCAGAGTGAGGTTGAGCATTTGCGAATTTACAACTAAATAATTTTTTTAGTCTTTCAATGGCTAAATTCTCAGCTACATCCACATGTTCACACCCATTGTAATATCTTTTTCCAGGATAACCTTCAGCATACTTATTTGTTAAAACAGAACCTTGTGCTTCTAAAACAGCTTGCGAAACAATGTTTTCAGAAGCGATTAACTCAATGTGTTGTTGTTGCCTTTTTAATTCATTGCTTATTGCTTTGTATAATTCTGGGTCTGTTATAGATAAACTGTCTTCAAAAAAACTTCTGTATTGATCATTTAAATAATTGTTTTCACTAGACATTTTTAAATCTTTTTAATTCTTTTTGCGTGTCTTCCACTTTCAAATTTTGTATTTAAAAAAACACTGACACAACTTAAAGCATTTTTTTTTGATAACAGTCTTGATCCCAATGTAATGATGTTTGCATCATTATGCAATCTCGATAATTTTGTAGATTTTAAATTAAAACATTGTGCAGCACGAATATTTTTGTGTCTATTCGCTACAATATTCATACCAATTCCAGATCCACACACTAATATGCCTGCGTGATTTTTGTTAGTTTTAACTTTTTTAGCAACTTTATGAGCATAATCTGGGTAATCAACACTATCATCATTTACAGGTCCCAAATCAATATATTTAATTTTTTTTTTACTTAAATGAAGTTTAATATCTTCTTTCAAAAGAAATCCAGCATGGTCAGAAGAAATAAAAATTTTTTTCAAGTTAACTAAATTTATGGTTAAGCACACAGGCCACTAAATGAATTCTATTTTCTTCTCCACCATTAAAAGCATTGTGATATTTTGTATTATTAGTAATCCATACCGAGCCATCTGCAGGCATATGTTTTGCAACATTGTCTACAACCATAATTGCACCAGGGTTTGTGATAATCGGGATGTGTAATCTAGGTTCTGGGTCTCTATGCCAACTCAATGTAGATCTAGGTTCTTTTAATAAAATTCTAACTCTTCCAAGTTTGTATTTTAAAGAAAGAGTATCAAAAACTTCTTTAAAATAGGTATTTTGATAATCTTTAATAAATTCCGAATATAAAGATTCATTAATTTTTACATCTCTAACTACTTCTTTATTTGATGAATCTGGTTTTGTCCAAAAAACACCTCTAGCCTTACTACCAATTATGGACTCAGGGTCACCAGGAATTTGTGTTAAAGAAATTGCTCCAAAATTACTCACTCCTTCTGGTCCAGCAAAATTTTTAGTTTCTATAATTTGATAATATGCATCTTGAAGCTTTTTAATGTCAAAACTTATATTCTGTTTCTGAAAATCATTAAAATTCAAACTCATATTGATTATTTTTACCCTTTTTATATTATATTTGTATATTACTTTTGTCGCATTTTATAAATAAATAAAAATTATGATAATCACTGGTAAATACCCATCTTTAAGACTCAGAAGAAGCAGAAAACATGATTGGTCTAGAAAGCTGGTTCAAGAACATGATTTGTCTGCAAGTGATTTAATATTACCAATATTCCTGACTAAAGGTAAAAAGAAAAAAGAACTAATAAAATCTATGCCAGATGTTTATAGGTACTCCATAGATAAACTTAGACCTATTGTTGAAAGAGCAATAAAAAATAAAATACCCTTAATTGCTTTATTTCCATATACGGGAAAAGATGAGAGGAATATGCTTGGTACAGAAGCGTTAAATGAAGATAATTTGGTTTGTAAGGCAATAAGGTTTGTAAAAGAAAAATATAAGAATGAAATTGGTATAATGTGCGATGTTGCTCTAGATCCTTACACAAGTCATGGGCATGATGGTTTAATCAAATCAGGGTATATCTTAAATGATGAAACAATAGAGGTTTTAATAAAGCAATCTTTGTTACAAGCTCAAATGGGATGCGATATACTTGCGCCATCAGATATGATGGATGGTAGAATAAGAGGCATTAGAAAAGCTTTAGATAATAATAATTTTGAATTAGTTCAATTATTATCTTACGCTGTTAAATATGCTTCAAATTTTTATGGACCTTTTAGAGATGCAGTGGGATCAAAAAATTTATTAAAAGGAGATAAAAAAACTTACCAAATGGATTTTCAAAATCAAAGTGAAGCTATAAGAGAAGTTGCACTAGATATAAAAGAAGGTGCAGACATGGTCATGGTCAAACCAGGAATGCCCTATCTAGATATAATTAAATTAGTAAAAGAGAATTTTAAAATTCCAGTTTTAGCTTATCAGGTTTCTGGTGAGTATAGTTTAATAAATAATGGAATTAAAAATGGAATAATTAATGAAGGAGCAATAATAGAAAGTTTAGTTTCATTTAAAAGAGCTGGAGCAAACGCTATTGTAACGTATTATGCTGATCAAGTTACTAAATTTTTAAAGTAAAAATTCAATTACTTAATAATATTTATAAAATCAAATCTTGATTTTGGATAGCTTATATTGTTTGGTTTTAAAATACTTTTTTCAAGATAATCGCCAACTAATTTTAAACCTTTTAATAAAGAGTTATTATCAACATCAACAAGATCTGAGTTAATTAAAAAATTTGGTACTATTTTTTTTTCTGTACTTGATTTAACAAAATAACTTATTTCATTGTTGATATTTTGTTTTTCAACAATATTCTTAATTTCTAAATCATATCCAACAGTTTTAAGAAATTCTAATTCCCAAAAAATGTATTCTTTTATCCAATTTTTATTTTTTAGAAATATAAAGAAATCATTTATTAAATAAAAAATTTTAGGATTTGATTGATGGTCAACAGTTAATAATTTAACAATACTAATAGCCGAGGTTATACATAGTAGTTTTCTTCTATTATCAAAATATAATGGAGCAATTGCCTCAATTATCTCTATTTTAAAATAACCTAATTTATTTTCATTTTTAAAATTGTAATTAATATGAAGTTTATTCCCAATTTGTAAATAATTTTTAATTTTTTTAGAAGAAGCGCCAAAAATTATTCCAGAAATTTTACCATAATTTTCGGTAAAAATTTCCGCAATTAAAGAATTTTCATTATATTTATTTTTTGATAATAAAAACCCAGTGTCATTCCAATTCATTATAATTCAATATAGTTTAAAAGTAATGTGGCAGCTCTCTGTTCTGCGTCTTTTTTGGAATTTCCTTTAGCATTAACAAATTCAGTATTTTCAAGTTTTACAGCAATTTTAAAAACAGGCTTATGTCTTGGTCCTGAGTTTTCTAATAATTTATAAATTGGTAATTTTTTAAATATTTTTAGAGAATATTCTTGAAGTTTTGTTTTAGCATCAATAAAAGTGATTGAACTAGCGGCCAAATCTTTACTCCAAATTTTTAAAATAAATTTTTCAACAACATCAAACCCTTGATCTAAATAAACGGCACCAATTAAGGACTCACAGCAGTCAGAGACAATTTTATTTTCAATTTTAATATCTTTATTTTTTTTGTTAGAGGTTAATATATATTTTTCTAAATTTAGTGATTTTGATATTTCTAAACATTTTTTTTTGTTAACTAAAGAAGCCAATTTTTTATCAAGTATACCTTCTTTTTCATTTGGATAAATTTCCAAAAGTCTTTTTGAGATAACAAGACCCAGTACACGGTCACCTAAAAATTCTAATTTTTCATTACTGTTTATAGAATCATAACTTTTATGTGTTAAGCATTTTATAATTAGGTTTTTATCTTTGAATTTTAAACCAATAATTTTTTCAATTTTTTGAACAGTTAATTTTATCATTGTATTTTTTTAAAAAACCTATTTAAACGAACTGTTTTATTCCACTTCCAAAAACTAAAAATACTTCCTTTTCTAAAGTCAGATGAAAAAAAAATAAATTGCGCCTTACCAACTAGATTGTTTTCATGAACGTAGCCAACACTTGCCAGGTATCTACTGTCTTTTGAGCAGTCTCTATTATCACCTAAAAAAAAATAATGTTTATTAGGTACTTTAAAAATATCAGAGTTTTGATAGCTATAATTTTTTAAGTAAACAGATTTGTGAGTCACGCCATTAGGTAACCTCTCATTAAAAGTATTAACTGAAATATTTTTTTTTCCACAATAAATCAAGTCATCAACTGAAATCCTAGTTTTTAATGTGCTAATATTGTTTACGTAAAGATCGCCATCTATAAATTGAATTTGGTCACCTGGTACGCCAACTAATCTTTTTATATAGTCTGTTCTATTATCTGCGGGGGTTTTAAACACCACAACATCACCTCTTTTAGGTTTTTTGCTTAATACTCTTCCTTTAAAAAATGGAGGACTAAAAGGAAATGAATGTTTGCTGAATCCGTATGAAAACTTTGTAACAAATAGCCGATCACCTACGAGAAGGCTTGGCTCCATTGAAGATGAAGGAATATAAAAAGGTTGTAAAAATAAAGATCTAATTAATACTGCTATAATACCAGCATAAAGAAGTGTTTTAAAATTATCTGATATAATGTTTTTATTTATTTTCATTATTTTTGAAATACCACGAAGGCAATAGAATATTTTTTTTCATCTGAGATTGAAAGAAAGAAATTAAAATTATTAATTTTAAATTGTTTTTTAATCAATTTCTTAATTTTATCATTAATTAAAAAATATGGTTTACCCAATTTATTATTAACTATTGTAATATCTTTAAAATTCAAATTATTAATAAATCCCGTTCCGAGTGATTTTGCAAATGCTTCCTTTGCTGCAAATCTTTTAGCAAAGTAAGTTGTTTTATTGACTTTATTTTGAGCTAATTTTATTTCTTGTTTGCTATAAATTCTATTTATAAAAGATTTTTTTAAAACTGATTTTTTAATTCTTGAATTTTCAATTAAATCAACTCCTACACCTAAAATTTTCATAATTATTATTTTGATAATTTTTTAAATTTTTTTATTACATTTTTAAAACCATAAAATATTGACTCACCAATTATAAAGTGCCCAATATTAAATTCTTTAATTATCCGAATTTTACTTAAGATTTTTGTTGTCTTGTAGTCCATGCCATGACCCGCATGAACTTCAAGATTGAGTTTTTTTGCAAGTTTAGCGCACGCTAAAATCTTATTAAATTCATTTAAGTGATTTTTTTTTGATTTAATTAAATTAGAAATCCTCCCTGTATGCAGCTCAATACAATCGGTTTTAAAAGAACTTGCAATTTTGATATTTCTTAAATTTGGATTTATAAACAAGCTAATTCTTATATTACTTTTTTTTAATTTGTTAATAGTATGAGTCAGTTCTTTTTTATTTTTTAATAAGTCAAGACCACCTTCTGTTGTAACTTCTTTTCTTTTTTCAGGAACAATGCAAACAAAGTTTGGTTTGTTCTTTAATACTATATTAAGAATTTTTTTATCAAGTGCCATCTCTAAATTAACTGGAATTTTTTTTTCTTTACAAATATTATAAACATCTAAATCATTAATATGCCGTCTATCTTCTCTTAAATGAATTGTTATTGAGTCGGCACCAGATTGTATTGCAATTTTTGCAGCTAACAATGGATCTGGATGATTTTCTCCACGTGCATTCCTGAGTGTTGCAACATGATCAATATTTACTCCTAATTTAATCATTTAATAAATCTACTTCCTGGAACAGTGATTGGAATAGATTTTATAAAATCAGGTAAATTATTTTTTTTATAAGTTGGAACATTAATTTTAACTTGTGAAACTATTTTTTTTTTTTATTTTTAAACTTTTTTTTGTAGACCTGTCAATTAATGTGGCAAAACCTAAAAGACTAGCCTTGGAATTAAGTATTAGTTTGGAGCATTCTAGACTTGATTTCCCTGTTGTAATTACATCTTCAATTATTAATACTTTTGATTTTTTTTTAATGTTAAAGCCTCTTCTCAATTTAAATTTACCATTTATCCTTTCACAAAAAATTGTTTCTATTTTTAAAAGTCTACCAATTTCATAGCCAATAATTACACCACCCATAGCTGGCGCAAGTATAAGATCTATATTCTTAAAATTCTTTTTAATTTTTTTAGATAAAGATAAAGAAAAATTTTTTGCAATGTGGGGAAAGCTTAGCAACTTTGCACATTGAATATACTTTGACGAGTGCAAACCTGACGAAAGAACAAAATGTCCTTCAAGTAACGCGTTAGTTTTTTTTAAAATATTTAAAGATTTTTTGTGTGAAAGCATTGCGTTCCTTTAACCAGTTATCCTCATGTCTAATGATTTTAAATTTAATGTCTTTCTGTTTTAACTCACTGATAAA
>MDTF01003940.1_pt1 | contig 13068 bp, 14 predicted proteins | sample 811191 | NCBI WGS metagenome assembly MDTF01 (sample SAMN05326649, study PRJNA326480) | marine metagenome | isolation source: seawater | place: Southern Ocean | collected 2011
AAAGACTAGTGCACCTAAAAAGACTAGTGCACCTAAAAAGACTAGTGCACCTAAAAAGACTAGTGCACCTAAAAAGACTAGTACACCTAAAAAGACTAGTCAGTCAAAAAAATAACTACGTACCAACCAATGTAAGCCATTATTAAGGCACCAAATACATGGCTTACTAAAAATAAGAAACTTGTTTGCACCTCCCCCTTTTGAAGTAAGGAAAATATGTCGGAGGTGAAAGCAGAAAAGGTAGTTAACCCGCCTAAAAAACCAATATTTATAAATAACTTTAACTCTTCACTAAGTATTGAAACTGTAGCTTGAAAATAAGCTATTGATAAACCCATCAAGAAACCGCCTAGCAAGTTCACGGCAAGTGTCCCAAGAGGTAACCCTGGGAAAAAAAAATACAAAATATAACTGATTGACCACCTTACCCATGCACCAATTGCTGCAGCAAAACCAACTATCAAAAAATTTGTCAGATTAAACATGCATTTATACTTTAATAAAGTGTTCTCGGTAGTACTTTAATTCTTCAATTGATTCCAAAATATCTGCTAATGCTTCATGCTTACCTTTTTTCTTAAATCCAGTAATCAGCTCCGGTTTCCATCTCTTAGCTAACTCTTTAAAAACACTTACATCTAGGTTGCGATAATGAAAGTAAGATTCTAGATCTGGCATATACTTTGCCATAAATCTTCTATCCTGGCATATAGAATTTCCACACATAGGAGATTTATTTTTTCCTACGAACTCCCTAAGGAACTCCAATAGCTGATGAGTAGCTGCCTCCTCACTCGTCTTAGAGTTTTTAACTTTTTCAATCAAGCCTGATTTACCATGAGTGGATTGATTCCATGAATCCATTTTTGATAAAACTTCATCAGATTGATTTAAAACTAGAACTGGCCCTTCGGCTAGAATCTTCAAAAAAGGGTCAGTTACGATAACTGCAATCTCAAGAATCTTGTCCGTTTCTGAATTGAGGCCACTCATTTCCATATCAAGCCATATTAAATTGTCATTACTTTTACTCATCATGATTTCCATTAAAATTTTATATTAATTCGATTTTCAACTTACTTTTCTTAAGCTTTTACTTCACAATACTCTTTTTAGTTTATAACGGTCATTATGTCACTTACTTTTTATTATTTATTTATATTTTTATTAATAACAACAACTATATTTCAAGTTTGGCTTACAAAAAGACATATAGCTCATATCTATAAAAATAAAACAAAAGTTCCTAGTGAATTTTCTAAGACAATTTCAATCTCAGACCATCAAAAAGCAGCTGATTATACTATTTGTAAATCCAATATTGGAATAATTGATTTGTTTATTCAGGCTATATTTTTATACGCACTCACCTTAGGGGGTGGAATAAACATACTTACCGATATATTTACCAATTTAATCAATAATGAATTAATCATTGGATCAATGGTTATTATATCAGTCATGCTCATATCATCGTTACTTGATCTTCCACTCAGTATTTATAAAATATTTAATATTGATGAAAGATTTGGTTTTAATAGGATGACACCTCAAGTTTTTATTTCAGATCTCGTTAAGCAATCTATTTTAAGTTTAATTATTGGAATTCCTATACTCTTAATATCGCTATGGATTATATCTAACTTAGGAAGCTGGTGGTGGCTATGGTTATGGGGATTTATCTCTATTTTTAATTTTTCAATGCTTACCCTCTATCCAACCTATATTGCACCATTTTTCAACAAATTCTTACCGCTAACTGATGTAAAACTAAAAGTGAAAATTGAAAAATTACTTTTTAAATGTGGTTTTAAGTCAGATGGGCTTTTTGTAATGAACGGTTCACTCAGGAGTAACCATGGAAATGCATATTTTACAGGGTTTGGAAACTCTAAAAGAATAGTATTTTTTGATACACTCCTTGAAAAACTTTCCCATAAAGAAATTGAAGCTGTTTTAGCTCATGAGTTAGGACATTTTCATCATAATCATGTGAAAAAAAGAATTATTCTGATGTTTGTTATCAGCTTTATAGGTTTGTATGCACTAGGAATTTTAAAAGATAGCTCATGGTTTTATGGGTCGTTAGGTGTTATTCAAAGTGATGCAAATGGATTATTATTATTTTTACTAGTTTCACCTCTTTTCATATTTTTTATTAGACCCTTAATGGCATACTATTCCCGAAAAAATGAATTTGAAGCTGATGAATATGCTTGTAAGTATTCCAACTCCCAGGATCTAAAAATTTCTCTAATAAAGCTGTATAGAGATAATGCATCAACATTAACACCGGACCCTCTTCATTCAAAATTTTATGACTCTCACCCCCCTGCTCTTGAGAGAATAAACACAATAGATAAGATTTGAATGGAAATTACCACAAAATTAGAATTTGATGCTGGTCATAGAATACCTCATCATAAAAGTACTTGTAAAAACCTTCATGGGCATAGGTATGCTATTGAGGTAACTATTAAAGGTGAGGTTGTCTCCGATAAATTAAACTCAGATTTTGGAATGGTTATGGACTTTAAAGATGCAAAAGAGTTAATAAAAAAAACGATTGTAGAAGAATGGGATCACTCATTTATAGTTTTCAAGGATGATAATGTAGTTCTTGAATTTTTAGAATCGCTAGATGGTCATAAAACGGTAGTTTTCCCATTGGTTCCAACCGCTGAAAATATGGCTTTAGTTGCTATGGAAAAATTAAAAACTTCTTTTGATAAGAAATTTGGCAAATTAATTAAACCATTTAAAGTGCGACTCTATGAAACGCCTAATAATTGGGCTGACGCATATTAAATTATTATTAATCTGTCTTTAGATTTGAAATAAACTCGTTGTGCGCCTGAAGCTCCTCTTTGCTAGGGGCTGTAATAATGAGTCCTTCCTGGTTTACATCTTTTAAATTCTGGGCATCAGAGCTTTGAGCAAAATTGATTGAAAATGCCTCCTGACCCCTTGTCATTCCAAGGTAAACATCGCCAAGTAATTGAGCATCAAGAAGGGCTCCATGAAAACTTCTTGAAGTGTTATCTATATCATAAGCCCTGCATAAAGCGTCTAAATTATTACGTTGGCCCGGTCTAATTTCTTTGGCTAGTTTAAGGGTGTCAAAAATAGAAAATGCATGTACCTCCAGTTTGTCATAACTGATTTTACCTAATTCCATATTAATAAAGCCAACATCAAAAGGGGCGTTGTGAATAATAATTTCAGAATCTTTAATAAAGTTTAGAAATTCGGATGCAACATTCTTAAATAGAGGCTTATCGTGGAGAAACTCCAACGTTATTCCATGTACATCCTGTGCTGCAGAATCTATGTCTCTTTCAGGATTTAAATAGGTGTGGTAATGATTTTGTGTCATTTGACGGTTATTCATTTCAATTGCAGCAATTTCAATAATCCTATGTCCTTGATTTGGGTCAAGTCCAGTCGTCTCAGTATCTAAAAATATTTGCCTCACAATACGGAGCTTTCCATGCCAACCCCTTTATTAGCTAAGTAATCAGCTCTATCATTTCCTGGGTGACCAGAATGTCCCTTTACCCACATCCAGGATACTTTTAGTTGAGAAGAAAGGTCGTCTAATTGAATCCATAAGTCCCTATTCTTCACTTGTTTTTTATTGCTTGTTTTCCAACCATTAACTTTCCACTTACTAATCCACTCATTAATACCTTTTTGTACATATGTTGAATCAGTAAAAACTGTTATTTTACTTGAAGTATTTATAGCTTTTAAAGCCATAATTACCGCCATAATTTCCATCCGGTTGTTTGTAGAGTTTACTTCGCCCCCATATATTTCATTCTTATTATTACCCTCAATAATTAATGCGCCCCACCCTCCAGGACCTGGATTTCCTTTGCATGCACCATCTGTATAAATATTAATCATGTTTTCACTCTTCGTTTAAAATAGTTGTTTTTTTTACACTTTTCCACTTCGGTTTAATTGGGGTTAAGCTTGCAACCTTTTTTTGCACTACTATAAAATATAGGTTGCCAAAAAGTGGAAGCCAGCGATTTCCAATATTTTCAAGATTATTATTAAAGGTACATTTATTATCAGAAAATAAAAGTTGGTAATTTAAAATCTTGCCTTCACAAATAGAAAATCCTGCCCCCTTTAATTCCTTCTGAATTCTTGACATACTAACAAATTTAGAATTCCAAGGAAACTGCATACTAAATGAGAAAAAATTTCTAATTCCCGCAAAGCTAAAAGGATTAAATGAAATGATAATTAAATGTCCTCCAGGAATTATTGTCCGAAAAAAATCATCGAACATAATTTTATTATATCCCTGCTCGATAAAATGAGGGCAAATAATTAAATCAATTGATTCCTCTGCAAAAGGAGTAGCGGAAACATCAAAACAAATATTTTTTAAAATTCCTTCATTAAAAAGATGTTTATTAATTCGTGAATTATTAAGAAAGTCATAACCAGACCCACCAAATTGAAGAGCAAAATATCCAAATTTATCTTCAATTAATTTTTCAATAATTAATTTTTCTATTTTAATGAGGCTTTTGCCAGCTTTTGATTTAAACCAATTCATATTTTTAAAAATAACATAAAAACAATGTAAAATTAAATTAATTATGCATTCGAAACTACCTCAAAATAATAATATAAATATATTTCCAATTAAGGCATTCAAGGATAACTATATTTGGGTAATTCAAGAAAGCCTCAACGTTATTGTTGTTGACCCTGGTGATGCTAAACCTGTCCTTAAAGAGCTAAAGGGTAAGAATGTTAGTTTAGTAGCAATTCTGATCACACATAAACATTATGACCATACTGGAGGTGTTCAGGAATTAATTGATAATCATCCTAATGTTCAGATTTTTGGTCCAGAAAATTTTGATTTTAAATTTAAATATACGATTGTAAAAGAAGGAGAGGAAATTTCAATACTGGGAACTAATGTTAGGTTTAAGGTAATTGAGACGCCAGGACATACTCTAGATCATATAGTCTATGTTGATACACATCATTTGTTTTGTGGTGACACCCTGTTTGCATGTGGTTGCGGAAAATTGTTTGAAGGCACTTACAATGAAATGTTTGAATCTTTATCAAAAATTTCTTCACTTGCACCCAAGACAAAAGTATACTGTGCTCATGAATATACAAAAAAAAATATTCAATTTGCGCTGACAATAGACAAAAAAAATTATCAGCTAAATGAGCGCTGCAAAAGATTAAAAGACGTAGAAATTACGATTCCATCGATACTCAAAGAAGAGCTTGAAACAAATCCCTTCCTCAGAGCTAAAACAGTCGAAGAATTTAAATCAATTAGAAAGAGAAAAGATGAATTTTGAAAAAAACTTGCTATTAAAAACTTTATTAACATTAATCCTATTTTTTTCAATAACAACACCTCTCCAATCTGAAACAAATGCATTGGGCCAGAAAATACTAGTTATTGGTCAAGAAAAAAATATTAATGACAAACAGAATGTATATAAATATAGCATTTGGACTAGAATTAATAACGGTTATAAGATGAAGGAAAGACCAAGTCGTAGAATTCGAAACTTTGAAACATGGTATTCCAAGAGGCCAGAATATGTTCAAAGAATGCTTGAGAGAAGTGAGAAATATCTGTTTTATGTTGTTGGTGAGGTTGAAAAAAGAAATATGCCTATGGAGATAGCTCTTCTACCAATGATAGAAAGTGCATATAACCCTATAGCAACTTCAAGGCAAAAAGCAGCAGGTATGTGGCAATTTATACCCTCTACAGGAAAAATATATGGATTAGAGCAAAATTGGTGGATTGACAATAGAAGATCGGTAATGAAAGCAACGAATGCTGCTCTAGATTATTTAGAAAAGTTATACAAAGAATTTGGGACGTGGGAGCTAGCTCTCGCCTCATACAATGCTGGTGAAGGAAGAGTGGGTAGAGCAATTAAAAGAAATAAAAGAAATAAAAAACCAGCAGGTTACTACAGCCTCAGATTGCCGAAAGAAACTAAAAACTATGTGCCAAAACTATTTGCGATAAAAAATATTATTAGTAATCCTAAAAAATATGGATTAAATTTACCTAAAATTAAAAATCAACCATATTTTGAAGGTGTTATGATTGATAAAAATATTGATACTCAGCTTGTTGCAAGACTTGCCGAGATTTCAATTGAAGAATTTCGACTCTTAAATCCGCACCATAAAAGACCAGTCATAAATGTAAAAAATGTACCCCAAAATATAAACTTACCCTATCAGAATATTCATATTTTTAACTTCAATCTTTATGGTTATGATAAACCCTTGTCTAACTGGATTGCATACAATCCTAAAAAGAAAGAAAGTGTTGCGCAAGTTGCTAAAAAATTTGGGATTGACAGAAAAATATTAATCCAAGTTAACCGCTTAGAGCGAAGAAAATCATTTAGAAGAAACAGCACCATTTTAATACCAAATAAAGATGCGATAACTACGTACTTCCCAACTAACGTTAATGAATTGTATAATTATTCATCGATAATTACTCATAAAGTTTCCCCAGGTGAGACTTTAAGTCATATTTCTGATAAATATAATATCTCAGTTAGAGATATTAAAGAATTTAATGAACTTCGATCAGATAGAATAATCATAGGAGATACTTTGGATATTCCTAAATAACCTGCTTTATATAAACATGAAAAAAAACTTTATATTTTCAAATTTTAAAACTCTTTTTATCTCTCTAATTTTTTTAATAAGTTGCTCAAAAAAATCTTCTGAAGTAATTGATTATAATGGAGAATTTAAAAATAATTTTGGAGGTACTCTTATCAATGCAATGGCTGGTGAGCCGAGCAATCTTATTGCTATGATTGCTGGTGATTCAGCATCTTCAGCAATAGCAGGAAATATATTTAACTCCTTACTTAAATATGATGAAAACTTAAACTATGCCCCTGATTTAGCAGAAAGTTGGGAAATCTCAAATAATCAAAAAACAATCACCTTTAAATTAAAAAAAGGTCTTCAGTGGTCTGACGGAAAGCCACTTACAAGCGCAGATGTATTATTTACCTGGCGGTTGATCACAGACCCAAATACCAGAACCCCCTATTCCTCAGACTATCAACTTGTGAAAAATGCCTCAACCCCTGACCCATTAACTTTTAAAGTTACTTATGAGAGCAGTTATGCTCCAGCTCTTGATACCTGGACATCGCTGCACATCCTTCCTAAGCATATCTTAAAAGATGAAGATATTAATAATACTTTTTTTTCAAGAAAACCAATAGGATCAAGCTATTACGAACTTGATGAGTGGATAAGTGGGCAACAAGTTACCCTTAAGGCTAATAATAAAAGTATCTCGGGGGCTCCTTCAATAAACAAATTAATTTCAAGAATAATTCCTGATACGTCGTCACAGTTCTTAGAGCTTACAGCAGACAATATTGATGTCATGAATATAAATCCAATCCAGTATCAACGCGTGTTTCCAGCAAGAAAAGACTTACAACAAAAAATTGCGTTATATAAAGAGTTAGGGAATGGCTACACTTATCTTGGATTTAATTTAAAAAAGGCTCCATTTAACGATATTAGGGTTAGGCAAGCTTTAAATTATGCAATTGATAAAGATGAGGTTATAAAAGGCGTCCTTTTAGGTTTAGGTGAGGCAATTTCTAGCCCTTATAAGCCTGGTACAAGGTGGAATAACCCAAGGCTAAGTCCTTACCCTTATAGCCCATCAAAAGCTCTTAAGTTACTGGCAGATGCTGGTTACGTTCAAGATAAGAATGGCTCACTCATCAAGAATGGTATTCCTTTGAAATTTGAAATTATCACGAACCAAAACAAACAAAGAGAGATGACAGCTGTTTTAATTCAAAGAAGATTGCAAGAAATAGGTGTTAAGGTTTCAATCAGGGTTATTGAATGGGCTAGTTTTGTAAATAGATTTATAAAAACAGGAGATTTTGATGTTGTTGTTCTTGGATGGAGTTTGTCCCTTGACCCAGATCAATACAATATTTGGCACTCCTCACAGCAGGGACCAGGACAATTTAATTTTCTTGGTTATTCAAATAACAAGGTTGATAGATTGCTTGAGCTTGGGCGAAAAGAATTAAATCCACTTAAACGCGAAAAAATTTATCATAAATTTTCAAAATATTTATTAGAAGATTCTCCAATAGTATATTTATATGCAGGTTATGGTTTGAGTGCAGTTCATAAGAGAGTAAAAGGTATTAAGAATCCATCACCACCAGCAGGAATTTATCATAATAATTACGATTGGTTTATACCAGAACCCCTTCGTAGAAATGAAATCTTGGAGCAATAATGATTTCATACCTAATAAAAAGAATCTTATGGATGATACCAATGTTAATTGGCATAAGCTTAATATCTTTTTTTATTATGCATCTTGCTCCAGGAGATGTAACTTCAAGCGAAGCTTCTTTTAATCCAAAAGCTTCTGAAGAGTCTAGACAAAAATTGAGAGAACTTTATAACCTTGATAAGCCAGTAATTGTTCAATATGGTTTATGGGTTAAGCGAATTGTTCAGCTTGATTTTGGAAATTCATTTGCATCACATCAAAAACCAGTTTTATGGGAGCGTAAGGATAAATCTGGCAATATTACTAAAGGGTTAATACAAGAGTCCTTACCAATCACTTTAATGATAAATCTATTAGGAATTTTTATTATCTTTTCTATCTCTATTGTATTAGGGACACTCTCTGCAGTTCGGCAAAATACCTGGGTAGATCGCTCAATAACTTTATTTGTTTTTATTGGGTTTGCAATACCAGGTTTCTGGCTAGCACTTTTATTAATGTATTGGACAGGAGTTAGTAATCAGTGGCTCCCTATATCAGGACTTCATAGTCCAGGTTTTCAAAACCTTAGTAGTTTTGGTCAATTTTTAGACCTGTTGAAACATTTAGTTCTTCCAGTTTCAATATCCTCCTTAAGTGGTCTTGCTGGCATATCCTTGTATGTGAGAAATGGTATGTTAGACATCCTTCATCAAGACTTTATTACAACAGCAAGATCTAAGGGACTTAAAGAACAAAAAGTTGTATTTATTCATGCACTTAAAAATGCAATCCTCCCACTTATAACAATTATAGGTCTTTCTATTCCTGGACTTATTGGTGGGTCTGTAATTGCAGAGTCAATTTTTGCTATACCGGGTATGGGTAAACTATTTTATGATTCTGTTTTAATGAGGGATTTCCCTGTAATTATGGGAATTTTAACTATCGGCTCTGTTTTAACTTTAATAGGAAACTTGCTTGCAGATATAGGTTATGCATGGGCAGACCCAAGGGTTAGAAAGGGCTTGGTTAAATGAAGATTTTTTTAAAAAACCCACTTGCTCTATCAGGGCTTATTATTATTTTAACAATTCTAATTTTAGCTTTAGTTGCTCCCATTATCGCCCCATATGATCCAAATTTTATTGATATAAACTCTATTCTATTCCCCCCTTCGATAGACCATCTTATGGGCACTGATGGTCTTGGAAGAGATGTATTCTCAAGAATGCTTTATGGAGCGCAAATATCTTTATTGGTTGGCTTTGTTGCAGTAGGCATAGCCACACTGATTGGCGTTATCTTAGGTTCATTAGCTGGATTCTACAGAGGATGGGTTGATTCATTAATTATGAGATTTGTAGACATAATGTTATCTATACCGACATTCTTTCTAATATTAGCTGTAATAGCCTTTTTATCACCATCTATATGGAATATTATGATTGTTATTGGGTTAACTTCGTGGATGGGGGTTACAAGACTAGTAAGGGCGGAATTTTTTAGCTTACGTCAAAGAGAGTATGTGCTTGCAGCAGAAACAATGGGATCAAATCACTTCTCAATAATAATAAAGCACCTCCTTCCAAATAGCTTAACGCCTATAATTGTTAGCTCAGTTCTTGGAATTGCAAGTGCAGTCTTAGTAGAATCTGGTCTAAGTTTTTTAGGTTTGGGGGTTCAAGCACCAACTGCATCCTGGGGAAATATCCTGACTGATGGTAAGGAGTATATTCAATTTGCTTGGTGGCTTTCTTTATTTCCAGGATTAGCTATTCTCATAACTGTATTAGGATATAATTTGCTGGGTGAAGGCTTAAGAGATGTTTTAGACCCGAAAAATAAAGACTAATTAATTTTAAATAGAAAGGCTAATTATGAGCTTCTTAAAGAACAAAAAAGTATTAATACTTGGATTACTTAGCGATAGGTCTATAGCTTATGGTATAGCTTCCTCTATGAAAAAACAGGGTGCTGAGCTCGCATTTACTTTTCAAATGGAAAAACATAAAGAACGAGTTAAAAAACTTGCCTCGCATTTTAATTCAACTATTGTTTTGCCGTGTGATGTAGCAAGCGATAAAGATATTGAAAACCTTTTTCCGTTACTAGAAAAAGAATGGGGGAAATTTGATATATTAATTCACTCAATTGCATTTGTTCCCAAGGAAGCATTAAGTGGCGACTTTATTGAGTCAACTACACGTGAAAATTTTACAATAGCCCATAATATTAGTTCTTATAGTTTTACTGCTCTCGCAAAATCAGCGATTCCATATTTAAATACTAATGCAAGCTTACTAACACTAAGTTACTTGGGTGCTGAAAGGACGATGCCTAATTATAATGTTATGGGTCTTGCAAAAGCAAGTCTTGAAGCAAACGTAAGATACATGTCTCAAAGTCTCGGAGGTAAAGGCGTTAGAGTTAATGCAATTTCGGCTGGACCAATTAAAACTTTAGCAGCATCAGGTATTGCAAACTTTGATAAAATGTATGACTTCAATGAGCGTCATGCTGCATTAAAGAGAAATGTCACTATTGAGGAAGTTGGAAATGTCGCTGCATTTTTGTGTAGTGACCTAGCATCTGGAGTTACAGGAGAAATTACTTATGTAGATGGTGGAATGAATATTACAGCTGCTGGCTCAATTGATTAATTCAAAATTAATTCAAATTACTAAATGATTTTGAGTTCACATCAATATCAGCATTAGCCTTTAAATTCAGCATGAAAGCGCGATCGATTTCTTCCTGAATCATGACAATATAATTATTATAATAAGTCTCAATTGAATCCTTATCTTCTACTTTTTCCGCTATCACATTATTCAGCTTAACAATAATGTATTCGCCTTTGTTGTCATAAAGACCCAAGTATTGTGGAAGGTCAGCGCTATCCATTTTAAAAATTGCATTTACAAGGGGTTCAGACAAACCTTTTTTATCAATACGATCTATAGTTAATTGATCAATCCAATCAATAATCATAGGTTTTAATTTAACATCTGCAATAAGCTTAGTTCCAGCTTCAATTAAAAGCTTCTGGGATTCAGCTTCTATAAGAAAGTCTTTAATTGATCCCTTAACTTCATCAAAAGATTTTGGGGCAGAGTTGCGAAAATCTACAACTCTAGCTGCAACTAAATTATTAGGTGAAGCCTCAATGGCAGAAATATTTTTCATTTCGTCTATAGCATTTTTATCAAATATTGCTTGAGCAAAAGCTTCGTTATTAAAGAATTTTTTTGCGTCTTCAAAACTTAGCCATTCACTATCCTCTACTTTTAGAGAAAATTTGCTTGCAGCTTCTTTGAGATTATCAGATTGTTCGTAAACAGTATTGCTAAAGTTTTCTGCATTTAAACTATATTCTGCAAGGGCTTTATTAAAAATCAACTCTCCCTTAATTTGATTTTTAACTGCTTTGAATTTAACTTGCTTTCCTTTTATGTCAGTTAACATCACAATATGAAAACCAAATTCAGTTTTAATAAGTTCAGAAATTTGGTTTTTAGACATAGAGAAAACTGCATCGTCAAAAGCCTTAGTCATATCCCCTCTGGAAAAGAAACCAAGATCTCCACCATTCTTTGAGGACTCTGCATCCTGAGAGTATTTTTCAGCATTCTTCTTAAAGGTTTTAGGATTTTTTTTAACTTCACTAAGGACGCTTAAAGCTTTTGTTTGAATTTTTTTAATTTCATCGGCTGTCATATCAGTTCCAACATTAAACAATATATGCTTCGCTCTTCTTTGTTGTTTTGCCTGATATCTATTTATATTATTTGTAAAATATTCTTTTACTTCTTTATCTGATATCTTTACAGTTGGAACAATTCCCGCAACTGAGTAAATAATAAACTTGATCTTAACTTGGTCAGGTCGAATAAACGATGATTTACTTTCTTCATATACTTTTTTTAGTGCCACATCTGAAAGGTCAATTTTATTCTTGAAGTTATCTTGTTTTAATTCATAAATACTTACATCTCTTTTTTGGTAAGCTAAATCAACAAGGTGTTGTATTTTATCTATTGGTGTGTAAATAAGTTTACTTAAGCTATCTTTAACTTGCTGAGTTCCAAGAGTATTTTTAATGCTATCATCGAATTTTTTTGGTGTTAAATTATTGAGCTTTAAAATTTCATCATATTGGTCTTGTGAAAAATTTCCATTTTTTTGAAACTCAGGCATACCTGATATATATATTCCGACTTGTTTATCGCTAATATAAAAACCTGAGTCTTTAACTGACTGATTAACAAGTTTAGTGCTAATTAATTTATCTAAAACTGCTTTTTTAAACTCTAAACTTTGGAATACATTGGGGTCAGTTTGTTCATCTTGACTTCTAATTTGATTAATAAGTTGGCTTTCAGTCTTTTGGAACTCTTGGGAGCTTATGGACTCACCATTAACTGAAGCAATATTAACATTACTTCCAACTGATGATAAATATGAATCTATACCGAAAAGAGCAAAAGGAATAATTATTATTACTAATATAACTCTAGCAAATGTAGTTTGTGTTCTATTTCGAATTTGTTCTAACATATTTTTAAATTCTCAAAAAATTATACTTTAAAGACCAAAGTAAAACCCTTTGGTTCTTTATTTCTATAAATATAGACTGACACTTCTCAGTCTATATTGGTTTATGGCGGAGTGGACGGGACTCGAACCCGCGACCACCGGCGTGACAGGCCGGTATTCTAACCAACTGAACTACCACTCCTAAGTGGTGGGTGCTACAGGGG
>MDTF01008122.1_pt1 | contig 13064 bp, 12 predicted proteins | sample 811191 | NCBI WGS metagenome assembly MDTF01 (sample SAMN05326649, study PRJNA326480) | marine metagenome | isolation source: seawater | place: Southern Ocean | collected 2011
ACTTTCTCACTATGGTTTACGTAACCACCAAAATTTACAACATAATCAAAGTTAGATTTAATTTTTTTTAATAGTAGTTTTTTTTTTGTTATATCTAGAGTTAAATATTTTACTTTTGGTAGAAATCTTATTTTTTTGGGACTATTCGTAGAAATGCTTGTTACCTTCCATTTTTTTAAGATACATTTTTTGGCTAAATGATACCCAAGAAAACCTGTTCCACCAATAATAAGAATTTTTTTACTCAAATTTATTTGTTTTATAAAATTAATTCCAACTTATCCTTATCTCTCTTACTGTCCATGCATTCCCAAAAACTTTTGTGTATAAATGTCACTATGTACAGTAAACAGAGCTCTTTTATTTTTAAAAGATTATAAAAGCTCACTTATATTTACAATATTTGATGCTCTATAAAATATTGAGCCTGTTTTAATTTATTTAATTTATTTTTTTTTATTTCTAAAATTTTTATAATTTCCTCAATATATTTAATAGAAATTTCTGTTTTTTTGTAAACATATCTTAAAATATCAACTCTTTCGTATGCTATTAAAATGACAAAATAATTGAGAAGATCGTCAAGATTAATTTCATTTTTATTAAATTTATCAATAATCACTTCTTCATTTTTTAAGAATAGCGCATCTGTTAATTGTGGTTGACCTGAAAAACTAAAATCATCTTTTTCCCATCTAATCATGCTAACAAAATCAATAAAAATAAAATCTAAACTCTTTAAATAAGATCTAACTTCTTCAAACAATGGTTGGTTTACTCTAAGTTGATGGAAGGAACATTCAACCTCAAGTCCAAAAACATTTAATAATGTTTTTTTTGATCCTTTTAAAATATCTAACTCTGAACCCTCAGTGTCAATTTTTATAAAATTGGGTTGTGAAAATTTTGTAATCTCAGAGTCTAGTGTTTTTCCAATAAAAGTATCTTCTGATACTATTTCAAATCTTTCTTTATCTAAAAAATTTTCTAAGTGATTAAAATTAGGTTTGTAAAAAGAAGAACACATTGGTTTTCTTGTGTTGTAAAATTTAATATTTAAGTCATCTTCACTATGTAAAACTGTCTCAATTACTTCAAGTCCTTCCAATTTTAAATTTTTTGCACTTTCTTTATGTGGCTCTACTAAAATTGTAGTAAGTTTATCAGAAATTATATTCCATCTACCATTAGCTCCATTAGCAGCACCAATATCTAAAAGTGTGAATTTTTTATTTAAATTTTTGTTTAGTAAAAGGTTAATTTTTTTTAAATAATTTATAAAATTAAATTTATAAAATAGTTTAATTATGTATATAAAAATTTTTTCCATTTTTTAAGACTTTATTCATAAAACAGTAAATTTTATTAAATGAATTTATATCTTTTATACATTAAAATTTAAATTGATAGCTAATTATTTGAGTATAAGTATATTTATTATCGATACTTTACAAATATTTAAACCAAAAGATCAGCCAATAAATATTCAAATATATTTGAAGAAAATTTTCGTTTACTTGCCATGCTAAATTATAAATATAAATTTATTTAATATAACTCAAACTTAAAAAATAACTTTTAATTTGAGAATTCTTTTGGATATTTTTTAATTAAAAATTTTTTAAGAAAATTTTATATTTATGAAAATCTGATAAATATTTATCAATTAACTTTTTTTTGTTTTGATAGTAAAATTTATTTTTATAAAGTTTTTTATTAATTGCACTTTTCATAATTGTTAGATTTTGAAAGAAATTGATACCAAAAGGAATAAACTCTTTATCATTAAAGGTCTTTGAAATTTTTGGTTCTAAAATAAAGCTATCAGCTTTATAGGGTAAAGATTGTATTAATGAATTGCTAGCATATGTAAAAATATTTAAGTCTGATTTGGATAGCAAACTATCTAAGCTTTCTTCATTGCTAATATATTTTATTTTATTATTTGAAATATCTTTTATAATTGGTTTAAAAAAAGAATGAAATGGATAATCTTTAAATATAATTTCATAATTTTTAGAGAATTTTAATAAGCATTTAATTAATTCAACCGTATGTTCACCAAGTCCAGAATTAGATCCATTTCTATCGTATCCGTAATAAAAATTATTATCTTTTATACCATGACCAGCTACTAATAAAATAGTCTTCTTTCTTGTTTTTTTAATCTGTGATGAATTATAAGTGTTAGATGGAATAAAACCTAAGTTGTAAAAATTATTAAATTTAAATTTTTTTTGTTCAGTAAATCCTTCTGTACAACCAATATTTTTCATATTTTTAAAATCATTGTCTGCCCAGCCCCCTGGTATTTTTGATACTCCAAATAAACCATGTGACCAAGTTATATTTTTGATTTTAAATTCTACACATATTTGTTTTAGTAAAATAAAGATAGGAAAGAAACTTCCAGTGTATAGAAAAAAAATTATTTTATATTTTTTAATTTTATATTTATAAAGATAATAATAAAATCTGTAATTAGATATTTTTGAAATATTCTTATTATAAAAATTTTTAACTAAAATATTTAAATTTAAGCCATTATTTGTAAATGAATTATTATTAAAATTCTCTTTATTAATATTTTTATTAGATATTAATAAAGAGTGATTTGCAAAATCTAAATTGGGAAGTGTCTTTAAAAAGTTATTTTTGCCAGATACAAAAAGGTTTTTATTCTTAGATACAGGAACCACTAAAAAAATTATCATTTTTAATAAATTTTTAATATTAAATATATAATTTGTTTTATTATCTTTAAAATTATTCTTATAATAGTCAATATTTTGCACTATATGAGCAAATTTTTTATTATTAGCCAAAACATAATCAACAGAGGTATAGAACTTGTTATCAAACAATTGAGCATAATTTATTGGATAATATAAATGATGTATTTTTTTTATTTTATATTCTAAAAAAATTTTATTTAAAATATAATTTATATAATGTGTTGTATCAACAAAATATTTTATTTCTAAAAAAAAATTATCAAAAAATTTCCAATTTTTTTTCTTAAAGAAAGAATTTTCTTTAAATAATTTCTTATTATAAAAATTAATGATTTGCCCAATTTTATTATTATTTTTTATGCGAAAATTATTAAATTTACTGTTAGGAAAAAAATTTTCCGCATACAAAATATTTAAATTTTTTTTTTTACTTAAAAAATAGTATGCCCTCCATTCAAAAACTAAAATTAGTTTTTTTTCAAAGAAAGAATTTTTGTATTTCTTTAAACACTCTAAACTTTTAATAATTACTAAGTCCATTATAATTACTTATATTTCTCATAAACATCGTGAGTTCCAATATCAGTCCAATCTTCATGAATTGGGTAAACTACTACTTTTTTGTTAATTTTTTTTACTTGATTAATAACATCAACCATATTTATATTTTTATTTAACTTTATATTTTTAATTAGGCTGGTGTTTAAAATATATATCCCTGCATTTATACTGTAGGAAGTGGTTGGTTTTTCTTCGATATCCGTAAAAAGAACCCCCTCTCTTTTTACAACTCCAAAATTATTAGATATACTTATATTTTTGACAGCAATCGTTAAATCAGACTGATATGATCTGTGAAAATCTAAAATATTTTGAAAATTTACATCAGTCAAAATATCTCCATTAACAATTAATAAATTTTCATATTTTTTAATAATGGAATTTTTTATCAATTTAAGGGAGCCCGCAGTTCCCATGGGTGTTTTTTCCTCAAGGTAGTTGATATTTATCTCAAGTTTTTTACCATCCTTAAAATATTTTTTTATAATTTCTGATTTATAATATGTAGAAATTAAAACTTGTTTAAAATTTTGTAATTTTAAATTTTCTAAAGCAATTTGTAAAATTGGTTTTCCTTTAATTGGAAGCATGGGTTTTGGAATTTTTCTTGTAAGTGGCATTAATCTTTTTCCAAAACCACCAGCCATAATTAAAACTAATGATTTATTTGAATTTTGACTTAGAAAATCCCTAATATCGTAGAAACCTACAATTTTATTGCTGTCTATAATTGGTATAGAAAAAATATCTTTTTCAAAAAACATTTTCTTTATACTCTTAATGTTATTAAATTTTTTACTTTTCTTTTTTATAATAAATGGTTTTTTATTAAAATATTTAATGATTTTACTAGCTAAGGTTGCTCCCTCTGCTAGCGCCCTTCTTATATCCCCATCTGATAGGGTGCCAAGAAAAAATTTTTTTTGTCCTGCTATAAATGTAATCTTATATTTAGTACTATTCATTTTTATGATTGCCTGCCCCAGAGTCGCCTCTGGTTTAAGCAGTAATGAATCTAAATCTTTACCTTTTATTAACATTTTCAATTATATTTTTTGCAATTATAAAATCCTCTAAATAATCTATATCTACTGGAAATTTTACTTGAGAATTAATAAATTTTGTCTTACCTAAAATAGAAAATTTTTTATTATCTTTTAAAAACTTCAAACTACAAATATAAAAATTTCCATCTATTTTATAAACTTTATCCTTTTTTTTGACTTGTGGTAAACTGAAATTTTTTTCATCTTTAGAATATAATAAACAAGAGCTATCTATTTTTAACTCACTAATACTTGATAAACTTTCAATTTTTTTTTTCTTAAAAAGATTTATTGATCTTTTAATAACTTTTAAATTTCGCATTGGGAATGTTGGCTGTAAAAGAATTATGTTTTTTATATTTGAATTTATATTTTTTTTATACCACTCTGCTCCATGCAAAACAGTTTCTGCCATTGTTGTCAATTTTTTTGATATTTTTTTAGGTCTTGTATAGCTTGTAAAAAATCCATTTTCACTGCAAATTTTTTTAATTTTAGCAGAATCTGTGGAACAAAAAATATCTTTAATATTCAATCTTTTAGAAAAATCTATAGTATATTTAATTAAGGGAACATTATTGATAGTTTTTATATTTTTGTTTTTTAACCTTATGGAGCCTGATCTTGCTGGTATAAAAATTAAAAAACTCATCTATTTTTCTTTTCAATAAAATAATCTAAAATATTTATTATAAGCTTTTTTAATAATCTAATTTTAATTAAAAAAAATAATATTTTTTCCAATTTTTTGGGCGTATGAACAAAATAATAAAAAAAATCATGAAAATTATTTAACTCTTCACTTGTCATCGTATCTAACTTAAGTAACGAACCTCCTTGTTGACCTAAATTTAAGCCATCATCATATTCATATTTTTTATCTAAAAATCCTTCTTCAACCGATTTTTTTTTTCAATGCAGTTCCCTCCCATGGCTGAAAGAAGCTAACTGTAAACCTAGATGGTTTTGATCTTCTATTAAGATCTATTGTTTCAAATACTTCATCTTTTGTTTCAGTGGGAAAGCCAATAATATTGTACGCAGTAACATCAATTTTATGTTTTTTATAACAATTTATTACTTCTATTGCTTGTTTATTTTTAAACTTTGGTTTTATTATTATTTCATCTCTAATTCTTTCACTTCCAGACTCAATTCCTAGACCTACTTGAGCGCACCCCATTTCAGCAAGGTATTTTATTCTGTTTTCAGTTGAAGTATTTACTGTTGCTTCAATTATAAATGGTAGATCAACTTTTTCCTTATATTCTTTAGCAAGATCTTTCAATTTCTCTTCTTTTATTGAATTAAAACTTTCATCTTGATATCTAATAAACTCAAGTCTATGATTTTTTTTTAATGAAGATATTTCTCTTATTATTTTTTCGATACCTTTCTCACGCCTGAAGTTTTTTGCTTTATTGTAAGTAGTTTCTCTTTGAAATGGGCTTAAACAAAAAGTACATTTGTACCAACAGCCTCTGCTTAATTCAAAATCTAACATTCTGACTATATTTCCGTTAAATGGTCTATTAAAACTCCTATCATCAAAAATATCCATTTTTACGTCTGGTATTTGATCAAGTGGATCTATCAAAAGTCTTAATTTATTTGAAACTAATTTATCATTTTCTAAATAGTTTAAGTTATCTATTGAATTTAATGATTTTCTTTGATCTAAATTTTTGGCAATATCTGCATATACTAATTCTGGCTCACCCTTTAAAATATAGTCAATCTTTGGGTTTTGTTCTAAAACTTTTTTAGGATCAGAGGATGGAATGGTTCCTCCAACTACGACTTTGCTTTCTTTATTTATTATTACATTGTTAATTAATTTAACTCCATTGTGGTAAGAATAATATTCACCTTCTGCATGCAGATGACTGCCCCAGAATGAAAAAGTTATTAAATCAGGTTTACATTCATCAATTTTTTTTTGTAATAAAGAAAATATATCACCTTTTTTTTTGTATTTTATAAAAATTTCATTATCCCATTCTTTAAAAAATTTTTTTTTTTGGAGTTCTTCGTCATGATTTGGTCTAGTCTCAAGAAATATTGAGTTGTCTAAAAAAGTTGTATCAAAGATTTCGCAATGGTGGCCCTGTTTTTTTAAAATACTATAAGTTAGTGCCAATGGTATAGATTGTCTTCCAAATGAAGATTCTGCATATGGATGTATAAATAAAATTTTAGCCATTAAATTTTTAAAAATTTTTCTACAGATAATATTATTCTAATATATTCATCTATAATTTTTTCATGTTCTTTTTTGTAGAATGATGGAAAGCTAATATGATTTTCATGAAACCACTCTGAATTTTTTAGGTTTTTTGGATTATATTTAAAAGAATAATCTTTGAAAAAATTTTTAATATTTCCATTTTTAAATGTTTTTGTTAAATGTAAGGGTGGTGTTACAGTTCTTCTTGCATCAACTTTCTTTGACTTCAAAATTAGAATAAAATTTTTTATATTTATGGATTTATTTTTTTTCATTAGAACTTTGTAGCCATAAAAACCTCCCCTAGTAAAAAAATTTTTATTTTTAGGTGCAGTTAATAACTTTGAACTTTTCAATTTTTGAGAAAAGTAGTTAAAAACTCTTTTTCTTTCTAAATTTAATTGATTTATTTTTTTTAATTTAATTAAAGCAATTTTTGCCGCTAAAAAATGTATTCTATATTTTGTTCCAAGTCCTGTTTCGATAAAATTTTTTAAATTAGGTAATTTAATACTTTTATATAAACGTGGTCCAAAATCAGATAACAAAATAGCTTTTTGATAGTATTTATAATTGTTTGTAACAAGAATGCCACCTTCACCTGCCGCTAATAGTTTATTATTATCAAAACTAAAGCAGCCAAAATCACCAAAAGTTCCTACAAGTTTGTTTTTATACTTTGCACCTGGAGCATGCGCACAATCTTCTATCAATTTTAATTTATATTTTTTGACTATTTTACAAATTTTTTCCATATTGCATGGCTGACCCCACCAATGTGTTACCGTAATGGCTTTAGTTTTTTTTGTAATCAGTTTTTCAATTTCGTTTACGTCTATGTTCGCATCCTGTTTATCTACATCACACAGTATTGGTTTAGCTCCAATTAAAAAGAGTGGAATTGCAGTTGCTGGGAATGTATAGTTAGAAATAATAACTTCATCATCTTTTTTAATACCCAGGGATAAATAGGCTATATGAAGAGCAGCAGTGCACGAAGATAATGCCAAAGAATATTTGCTTTTATTAAATTTACAAAAATCTTTTTCTAAATTTTCAATGGAATCAGGTAATCCATTTTTTCCATTTTTATAATTAAAATAATAATTTTTTAATTCATTGGCTATATTTTTATCTTGTATCGGCCAACTATAATTAATTGACTGAAATTTAGCAGGTCTAATATTTTTAAACATAATGTTAAAAGACTATATATAAATTTTTTTTAAGGTTAATTTATGTTTTGCAGGTATTCTGCAATAATTGTTTATTCATAAATACAATAACTATTTAGTTTATCAAGACTTTTATACTAAAATCAGGCAAATTTTAAAATTCGTTAGAATTCTTCTTTCTCAATTTTTTGACTACATCTGTAGGTATCTTTAAATTGAGAATATTCTAGAAATATCCAATAAAGAAATATCTATTTATAAAGACTAAAAATTAAAAAAACTTTATTAATTATAATTTTTCAAAATTTTAATAAATTAATACTTATTATTTAATTAAGGATTTAAATCATTGAATGTTTTATTCATTATATAAGCATTTTTTTTACTTTTTAACTTCTTTATTATCTCTCTAGCAATTATCAAACTAGCATTTTTTTTTAGCCTAGGTTTTATAAAAAATTTTTTTGTGTTGCGGTTAACAATTGTATCAATGTTTTTTCTAATAATATTTTTTTTGGCAAGTAAATTAGATACTTTTATAAATTGAAATCTTCCTTTTTGCCTATTTCCAATGTTCAAAACTGGTACATTTAAAAAAGGTACTTCTAAAATTCCACTAGAAGAATTTCCCATAAATATATCAGAATTTTTTGCAAGTGAAAAAAATAACTTTTGACCTAATGATTTAAAAAAATACGCATTTTTATTCTTACTAATAAATTTTTTTATCATAATCAAAATATCAGCATTTCCTGGGTCAATATTTGGTGCGTTAAAAATTATATTAAATTTTTTATATGATTTTAAGACATCTAAGATCTGATTAAATTGAAAAATATTTTCAGCTTTTGATATCGTTGTTACAGAGTGATATGAAACTAGTAAAGTTTTTTTATCAAACTTAAATTTTAGGCTGTTCTCAATTTCTTCTTTATTAACTAACTTTATTTTACTTATATTTTCATAACCAAGCAAACCACAATTAAAAACGTTAGACTTGCTTTCTCCTAATTGTAGTACTCTTTTTTTATGTTCTTTATTGGAAACAAAATGTAGATTCGAAATTTTAGTTATAGTGTGCCTAATGGTATCATCTTTAGCCCCAATTGTTATTTCACCTCCATGAATATGGGCAATAGGTATATTTGAAAAAAAACACGTTGTAGCAAAAGCTAAAGCTTCATATCGGTCACCTAAAATAACTGAAATATCAATTTTTTTTTTAAGTCTAGAAAAATACTTAGCATATAGTATTTGAGCATTGCTAAAAATAGATGAAATATTTTTTTCATTTACATTGTCACATTTGATATCAATTTTTTTAATATTTTTAATATTTTTTGTTTTTATATAATCTAGTGTTAAGCCATGTTTTTTAGAAAGATGAGATCCAGTTACAAGTAACGTTAAGTTTATAATTTTATTTTTTTCAAAATTTTTGATAAGAGGGAGCAAAAGATCAAAATCAGACCTTCCACTTGTAAAAACTAAAATATTAAATTTTTTCATCTTCCTTATAATTTTTTTTAGCCTTTAGGCCTAAAGTTTTATGCCAAAAAATAGGGCTTAAACCGTCTCCAGGTCTTTTTGTCGTTAAGTTAAATTTTGTAAAAATATCACCTTTTTTTATATGTTTTGATGCAACGATTGATTTTCTTGCGTATTTTTTTAATATATTTTCACCTATGGTGATCACCTTTGCATTTTTACCAAGTAACTTTTCTGTAATTCTAATCTTTTTAATAAATATTCCAAGCTCATCCACATCTAAGCTAATTGCATGATCAGGACCTTTCATTTTTTTACTCAAAGTGAAGTGTTTTTCAATAAATTCAGCACCTAGTACAACAGCTGCCATTGATGCTTCATAACCAATGCTGTGATCAGAAAATCCTACAGATGGTGAAATTTTTTTAATAGTGTTAATAAATTTCATATTTAAATCTTTAATTTGAGTCGGATAATCTGACACACAGTGCATAATTGTTATATTCTTAGATTTAGTTCCATTTTTTTCCAATATCTTTTTTGCACTTTTTATCTCTCTTAATGAAGACATCCCCGTAGATAATAAAACTTTCTTGTTAAGCCCACCTAAAACCTCAAGATAGGGAATATTATTTATTTCTCCAGAAGGGATTTTAAAAAAATCAATATTAATTTTTTTATTTAAAAAAAGAATGCTGGGTATATCAAACGCAGAACTTAAGAATTTAATTTTTTTTTTTTTACAATAATTAGCTAAATTAATAAATTGGCTACTTGATAGACTTAAATCAGACAGCATTTTTTTTTGATTTTTAGTTTTTGGTAAAATTTTTTTTTGATAAGGTGCTATTTGACTGCTAGTAGTCGCAATTAAATTAGGATCAAAAGTTTGAAACTTTATATAATCAGCACCAGAAAGTTTTGCTTTATCAATAAGTTTTTTTGCATAAGAAATATTTCCATTGTGATTTACTCCAGCTTCTGCAATTATTTTTACTTTCTTAAACAACATTTTTTAATTATTGATTCTCTTTTAAATTCTTAGGTAGATAAATTTTTTTTAATAAAATTGTCATTTTTTATATTATTTTTTTCCAAAAACATTCTCAATTTTTTTACATATTTTTGACAAATCATTTATCTTCAAAAAATAGCTACTTGGTAAGCAAAGAGTATTTTTATAAATCTTTTTTGCTAAACTAATCTTATAAGTTTCATATTTTTTTAAATATTCTTGCATATGGCAAGGATACCAAACTGGCCTCACATCTATACCATTTTTAATCAATTCATTAATAGTTTTTTTAAACTTTGAGTAATTGATTTCTTTTAATTTTATCACATTTAACCAAAAATTTTGTTTTTGATTTTTATTTAGTTGAATCATTTGAGTATTTTTAATTTTAGAAAAAAAATTTCTATAATAAGAATTTATTTTTTTCTTTTTTTTTAAGATAGTTTCAATATTTTCTAATTGAGCAAAACCTATCGCAGCATTAGTATTGGGCATTCCATAATTATATCCTAAAAATTTATGCTTAAATAATAAATTATCTACTTTTCCCTGACTTATTAACCTTTTAATTTTTTTTTTTTTCATTAATATTTTTAAATAAAATAGCCCCACCAGAACCTGCTGTTATTATTTTATTAACATTAAAAGATAAGGCACCATAATCACCAATTGTACCTGAATGATTATTGCTATCAGTATAAAAAGAGCCTAACGATTCTGCTGCATCTTCTATTAATTTTATATTCTTTAATTTACAAATTTTCTTAAGTTTTTTAATTTCCGTCAAATTACCAAAAACATGTGTTACTAAGATGGCTGATATTTTTTTTTTAGTTTTTTTATTATAAGTGCTTTTTTTATTTGTGTATGTGTTGTCTCTTAAAAAATTTAATACTTTTGTTATATCCAGACATAAACTCTCATCACAATCCATAAATATGGGATTAGCTCCACAATATAAGACTACATTTATGGTCGCTATAAATGTAATGGTTGGAACTATAACTTCTTGATCTTTCTTAACACCAGCCATAATCAAGCTAATATGAAGTGCTGAGGTACCACTATTGCAACAAACAACATTGCTACCAGTGAAAATTTCAAGTTTCTTTTCAAAACTACTAACAAAATTACCTGATGATGAAAGCCAACTAGTATCTATACATTTTCCTATATTGCTTTTTTCATTACCATTTAATAAAGGTTCATGTAGTGAAAATCTCTTCATGGTGTTTTAATATTATAATTTCCAAGTTTAAAACATTTTTTAATATTTTTTTGTTTTTGTAAATATTTAATCATCTCAATAATTCCTGCTTCAACACTGACAAACTTTTTGATACCTAGTTTTTTTTTTATCTTGTCAAAATTAACAACATAGTTTCTTGGGTCATTTTTAGTTTTTACAATTTCATATTCAAAAGATGGGATATGTTTTTTAATTAATTTTGCAATTTCAATTTTTTGATAATTGTTTTTGTAATCTCCAACATTAAATATTTGATAATTTATTTTTTTACTATCTACTTCAATGCACCTTTGAATAACCTTAGCAAAATCTAGTAAATGACAATAAGGTCTCCAAGTTTCATGATCATAAATTTGTAATTTCTTTTTAGATACTGCATGTAATACAAATTCATTTATTGTCAGGTCAAACCTTGGTCTAGCGGAAACTCCAAATGCTGTAGAAAATCTTAAAATTGTTGGAGTGAATTTAGATTTTTTTCTTAAACTTAATATATATTTTTCTATTTTTACTTTTTGTTTTGCGTATAAAGATTTTGGATTTAGTGATGTTTTTTCATTTGCTATCTTATTTTCTAAAAAACCATAATTAGAACATGTGGAAACAAATATTAATTTAACTTTTAATTTTTTATAAAAATTAACAATTTTTTTTATAGAAAGAAAATTAATTTGGTGTGAAAGCTCTGGATACTTTTTGGTTATAGGATCACCAACTAACCCTGCTAAAATGATTACACTAGATATATCAGCTGGTATATTATTGTAGAAAGAACTATGTGTAATATCATATTTTAATATATTTACTTTTTTTGAGTTTTTTATATAAGAATTTTTTTCATAAATAAATTTATCAACGCAATAGACGTAATTATTTTTTTTTATTAAATAAGATATTAACTCAGTTCCTACGTACCCTCCTCCACCGATGACTAAAATTTTTTCCATTATTTAAAATATTTTCCCGAGGATAATATGGTTTCTTTATTTATTATTGAATTTTGCTTTAAAATTGTACCACTTCCAATAAATGAATTTTCTTTAATATTACAACCTCCTAGAATTATTGCTCCAGGTGCAATATGAACATTATTTCCTATTATTACATCATGTTCAATTATGGCTCCAGAATTAATAATACAATTTTTTCCTATACTTGTGTTGCTGTTAACAAAGGCTTTATGCATTATTATTGTCCCTTCATCAATTCTACTGTTCTTAGATACATATGATGATTTTGCTTTTATTATTGGAAAAATACATCCTTTATTTTTGTAAAATTCAAAAATTTTTTTTCTTAATTTTCCACTTTTTAATTGACCAACACAAATAAGTATATTTTTTTTGCTTAATTTATAATTTGCTAAAAAATCTAACTCTAATATCGTTTTAATTTTCTCTTTATTTTCATAAGCTTTATCAACCAAAAGTGAAATTTTAAATTTTTTTTGTGAATTAATTACCTCTAAACATGATTTTGCATGACCACCAGCACCAATTAATATAATTTTTCTCATATCAGCCTAACAAGTTTAATTCTTGGAAAAATTTGTAAAATATTTGTTTTAA
>MDTF01010806.1_pt1 | contig 13060 bp, 15 predicted proteins | sample 811191 | NCBI WGS metagenome assembly MDTF01 (sample SAMN05326649, study PRJNA326480) | marine metagenome | isolation source: seawater | place: Southern Ocean | collected 2011
GACGTAATTGACGTAATTGACGTAATTGACGTAATTGACGTAATTGACGTAATTGACATACCCTTTGGGGGGAGTTCACATGAGAACTTGATGTCGAGTCGGTTTTTTTTGCCAATACGTCAATATCGTATGGGCTGCCTCTGCGCTGTCAGAAATGATTTGTAGTGGTAATTATAAATCTTGATATATATAACGAAATTCCGAACTAATACGTTGCGGGTATGGGGTTTGTTGATAGTAAAGTTTCCGTCGCCATATTAGTTATTGTGCTGATAGCCGAATTGATCTTGCTTGTGCTTGCATCGGTTGGAAATTGGTGGTGTACGAGCGACGTCATTGGAAATGTTACTATACCGCCCAATATGACCATATGTGGGAAACTGTACGACCTCGGTGACCCAATTGACGGAGCTGGAGATGCATACACTGATGCGACAGGGGTCTTCAGTGGTCCTTATTGGAACTACACGGAAATGCGGGCCCAATACGATGAAGTGGGCGTCGATGTGGGCAACGCGACATTTGCAGTGTTGCTCACGTCTGCTTTACTGGTACTGCTGTACTTCACCGTTCTCGCATTCAACCTAATTGACGAACATAGATCCGGTGCATGCTGTGGTAATAGCCGCACCGTAAAGCATGTGTTGTACCTGGTGATGTCGGTGCTAACAACAGTTTTTCAACTTGCTGCGTGGTCCATGTTTTACCACAACGTTGGTCTAATCGTTGTAAAGAGTCCGGCTGTCATTTTCGGACCAGGATTTTACCTCACAGTTGCTGCGAGTTGTCTTTCTCTGTACACGCTACCATACTCAATACTTACGATCTGTTATGTTACCGACGTATACGCTGTGTTGCCTCAGCGCTCCAGAAACTTAGGCCTGAACAACTTCTAAGAATCGATTCCCAGAACAAGTTCTGAGAAATGCAAACCGCGGTTTTATTTACGAATGAATGGTATCTTGGGAATGTTCAGCCATTAGTTCAAAAGCGTTCGGATTCCGACTTGTTTCCAGCAGCTGTCTACGCAGTGCTTAGCCTGACGCGCCTCGTTGAGTGTGATGACGTCGTCCTGGTTCGTATCACAATCGCGAATCACACCATCCACCCCGTGTACTTTACGAACGAGCCATCCAACGGCGGATGGAGCGTCACGCACAATGATTTCGAGTTCGTTGCGCGGTACGCCTTCATCCGTGTTTTCCCCGATTTTCTGCATGTAACTCTCGATATGTTTTAAAGTGGTTGATTTGGACAGAAACCAGCACGCTTCAGAACACGTAGCTCCAAGAATGGTAAAGATGCAGAGAGCTACGAAACGAAGCATTTCCTGCTTTGAACAACATTTAGCGAATGGTTATATACTGAACACGCGACTAGTGACTGTTTTTGCTCTATTCCATATGTTTTAAAAAAAGTGTTGATTGTATTTGACCACAGTTCACGCAAGACAACATAGGCCGCTCGTACGGGCTGCACGCTATACTCTTGTCCCGTCGGTAGACGAGTTTGCAGACAGCCTCGATCTCCTCCCTGAGCTGCTCCTCGCGCTTCCGCAACGCCGCCACGCGTATCTCCGTTTTCTGGCGTTCGAGCGCCACCGCTTGAAGATCGAAGTTCGAAGTGCTTCTTGAGACGCATTTCGGGGAACGGTACTGGGACGGCGTCCATTGAAACGGTTCCATCGGACCGTTCCATTATTACGGCAGAATGTTCCAGTGGATCTCGAACAAGTACGTTTTCGAGACCATGTCAGACAGGTTGTGGACGAAGTGCAGCTTGTCCTTGTGTGCGAGGTCGTAATCCTTGCCCCGCGGACAGCGAAAGACGCGCCCGATTTCGACGCAACGAGACGGGAATTTTTGCTTCGGATTGGTGGACTGGGCGCGCCACCTGCAAATGCTGGAGGCTTTACAGGGGACCCACTGGTAGCAGTGCATCGTGTGCTGCTCGTCTTGCGTCTTGTTGTACTGCTTGATGGTCAGGTTGAAGTCCGTCCCCTTGACCTCGCACTTCTCGAGTTTGAGATACAAGTAGTCCCCATCGTGAATATCCCCCCAGATATTGAAGGTGGTTTGCCTGCCGCTGATACAAACGTTGACGACGCGGTCGGCGTTGTTGGAAGCGTCAGAGTCACCGTTGACGTCGTTGATGACGCTCCCCATCGGGCGGTAGGTCTTGAGGATAGACGCGAGGGTCATCTCGGAGGCGGAGCGTTGAACGGAGTCTTCGGGCAGAAGCGCATCGGCTTTCTGCTGTTCGATGGCGTCCCTGTAAAGCGCATAGTTGCACATGGGGAGGTTCATCATCGTATAAGCTTTGTTTTTTAAGAGTGGCGTTCCGTTGTCGCATTTGAGGAAGACGATTTGTCCGTTCATGATGGACTTGTCGATATTGTTGGTCCAGCGCGCGATGGTCCAGTGGTATGGAATGGTCTCGTTGGACATCCATCCGATCGTTTGCGTTTGCGGTGTCGGCCTTGAGAACAAGCTATTACTGCGAGAATTGGAGCCGACATAGGGAGCGGTAGTGGACTGTCCGCGCCCCGCGATCGTTAATCCTGAACCGGAAGCCATGAACCGGTCTGTATAAACACAGAGCACATGCGAACTTTATATATAGCACTTCCGAAAAAACTCGTACCAAAGGTTTAATGGGATATGAAGGAGTACGATCCAGTTGCTCCTGAATGGTTTGCCCACTATCGTCTCGTCGAGGTGTCTTTGGACCTGCGACGTCGGATGATCAACGAGGTTCTCTATCCAGATTGGTACTTGTTCTTGAACGGCCGCTGCATTGGTCGCATGACGAATTTCCTAGGTCGAGTTATTTGTCAAAGTTCGATCGAAGCGGGTGTGTTCGCAGTCTACGATACCGCTTCGAAGTACTACTTAGGTCACCTGTTAGTACATGGACACACGGCGCACGCATTCATCCGAGCGAACGAAGAGTACTTTGTGGACTCGACGTTCCGGTACAAGATGGACGCGCCCGCGTCGGTTGAGGAATGTCACACGATGCCTTGTGAGTCCTAGGCGGTGCTGCTTGTGTCGCCGTAGGTATCAACAAGAATGTGCTGCAGATGGTTCGCGCGTTCTTCGATCTCCTCTTCGGATTGTGCTCCAGTGATGACCGCTTTCCCGGAATCGAACACAAGGTAGACAGACTTGGTCTTATCGAACCGCATCACGAGACCGGGGAAGAGTTCCGGTGCAAAGTTGGATTCGGTTTGGAATCGACGATACAGCCGTTCCAATTGGATCGGCTTCCCGAATGCGAAGTTAGCGACGACGTTTTGCACGTGATAGTCTACAACGCGACTACGCGTGTACCCTGTCTCGTAGATCATTTTCCATACCTCTGAGATGGCGAGCCGACATGCCTGCATCGAGCGCGCCCCTGTGCAGACAACGCGCCCGCTCCCGAAGATTAGACACGTAGTCCGGGGTCGTTTCAGCCGAATCGTCATAGCCGCAAACTTTTTTCGGTTGTACTCACAAGACGGAAACTTCAGAACGACGAGTGGCAAGTGTATAGAGGTGCCTAGATTGGCAGTGGCGACGATATTGTTGACTGTGAATTGTGGCATATTCCGTTCCTGTTCGTTTTCAGACGGTCTGGTCGTTCCATATATAGATGTCACAACATGGCACATGCGAACGATCCCAACCGATGTGATTACTGCGGGGTCTTCAACCAAATTAATTCGGTCCTGCGAGAAAACTATCGCGTATGCACGGAGTGTGGCACGGTACAGAAGCAGGATTGTTCGAGAGAGTTGCAGGCCCAGACGTTTGCACAATCGCGAGCGCAGTCGATTGTTGAGGAATACCAACAGCCTGGAACGAAACTGAGCAAGAGGTACCTGCACACAATGTCGCGTGCGAACCGGGCGACGTTGTCGAAGGCACAGTCGCGAATGAAGAATCTGGTGCATAAATTAGAGGACATCGTACATTCACTACAGTGTTGCAAGATGCTCTCGGACCGGGCCACGAGCATCATGTACCGAGTGCTACGGGACGAGAAAGTGAAGCGAATCAAGAAGGACGAGCTACTCTGTTCCGTATCTCTAATGTTTGCGGCGAGAGAGGCGCACATTCAGTATACGTTTCGTGAAGTGGCCGAGTCCTGCGTGAACGTTACCAAAAAAGAAATTTGTCGTGTGTACAAGCGATACGAGCGCATACTATCCAAAGTGGCACAAAGACGAACAATCGAGGTGGATGTGGTCCGGTTCACCCCGATGATTCCTCGTTTTGCGACGTCGTTGGGTTTGGGATTCCTCGAGCAGAAGAAGATCCGCTCTCTCTTTGCGCAGATCAACCGATGTGCCGATCTTTGCACGCTGAACCCGATGACGCGTTTGTCGGTGGCAATCTATAGGACAATGGGTAAGCACAAACCGAACTGTGAGCTTGTGTCAAGAGCGTGCAATGTCTCAGCACACACAATCCAAAAATCATCGGAACTGGTGGACGAATACCTCAACGATCCCGATGGCCCCACCGATGGACTCCAATTACCGCGACGTTCACCCCAAAAAACGGACGTACGAGGAGCTCGAGACGGAGAACAAGGCGCTCGAGACGGAGAACAACGGTCTACAAAAAAGATTTCGGCGATTGCAGCACGATATACAAGACGAAATTGAACAGGAGCTGCTCACGTTAAAGCCGCGCTTCACGGGCAAGACGAGCCTCGACGTGCTGAAGAAGTTCGGATTCAAGTTACATGCGACGATAGTTACGCGCGGTGGGGACAAGATCGATTTAAACGGTGATTTGTAGTTGTAAAACGTGAGGAGCACCAATTCGCAGGAATGGTTGGTGGCACTGGTTTTGACGACTAGTCATGATAGGAGTGAAATCGTGGTTCATAGTGTTGAGTGAACTGCAGGTTTACTTTCTAAAAGTCGATACGGGGGTAACTAGGTACTGTGAACCTGCGCTAACCAACAAACCGTTGATTGCACCGTCCATTGAACTGTTTGGGGACGTCGCTGCTCATCGACAGAGCCTAGTTCCCGTTGCCACCGCCGACTTTAGCCGTCCTCTCCAACTCAATACCTGTGTGAACAAAAGCGCATAGTAAGTTAGTACACACAAATAAAAGGTCGATTTCCGAATCCAACACTTACGCATCTTCTTTGAGACGCCTTGGCCACTTTCGGCATCTTGAGCCATTTGCTGTTGTGCTGAAACATTGGTTGCGGCGATGTTCGACTCGGTCTGCTGCTCCTGCATCTCGAGCATCTTGAGGAAGTGGTCGTCGAGTTGACGCACCCGCTTCTTGTCGATGACGTTGGTACTGGCGTTGACGCTATTGCACATGAACACCGCCATAGTTTCGGCGGAAATCACTCCACGTTCGTAGATCGCCACGACGCCCTCAACAGTCAGCAGTGGGGTCCCCGGAATGTTGAGAATGTCCTCCTCGTCCTCGCCGTATATCTCTTTGTAGATCTGGTTGAGGCATACGAGCACCGCGGTTTTGTACGAGTCAATGGTCCGCCGAAACGTTCTCGACGCAAGGTCGGACAGTCCCGCCGAACTGTGCGCCAAATCGTTCATGAGAATCGACCTCGGCACGCCGATGACGGCGCAGATGGTCTCCTGGAGCTGCGTCTGCATGGCGAGCAGGTCGCCTCGCGTCTGTGGCAGCGGCACGTTGTTGGCGAGGACGCAGCTGTCCGGTACGCTGAAGATGTTGTTGCGCCAGACCTTCTCATGGTTCGGGAGCATGCGTCCGGTACGGGACGAGTAAACTGGTTTTGAATGAGCCATCGGCGCACTGTTCTGGGAACGGTTCATCTGGTCGTAGCGTTCGCGCATCTGGTTGTTTTGGTTCCGCGTTCTTGCCTCCTCGACAAAGTTGTCGTCGAACGCCCTGAGATGCGAGATCTCTTCGAACTTGCGCGTTTCGGGCGTGGACTGTACGAACAAGGTAGGGTGCGAAGTGTAGGACTCTGCACGCAGCGCATACTCGAGGAACTCGTCGTAGTTCTGGATGACCTCTACGAGCGCACTCATGTTCGAGTGGAGTCCGCCTTGTGTGTCCGGTCGGTTGCAGTTCTCGTAGAAGCTGAGTTTGACGCGTTTGTCCTCACTATGCAACGGAATGGGTACGAACCCGTTCTGGCGTTTGAAGATCTTGAAGACTTGCTGGTAGGCTTGGTCGACCTCCGTCCGAACCTGCACGTGCGTGAGCGGCACGCACGTGGGATACTTGACGATCCGGCGCGTCTCCTTGTCCTTCTCCTTGTTGACGATGTAGGGCGAGAACCCGTACAGAATGTAGTTTCGAACGGTTTCACAGGCGAAGGGCACCCACTTCGTCTCGAGGTGCTCCTTGAAGTCGTCCCTGAGCTTGGTTTTCCCGTTGTTGAGGACGATCCCCGCGGAGAAGAGCGACGAAAGGATTCGGTTAACGCACGCCCGAACGGTCGTTTCTTTCTGGTACATATGCCATACGACCTGGATCTGCCGTTCGTCGAGGGGAATGGATTGGTCGATCGCAGACATCACTCGTCGAACACACTTCCTGCAACCTTTTATATCGCTTAAGTGTGTTGCTCGAGTAGCAGCACGAGGTTCATAAGATGCTTTGATGCGTGATTGTATTTTTGAGCAATGTCAAGAACGAGCGGAGAGTCGGCCATGTGAAGATCGTCCAGGAGTTCATGGGGTGTGATGATGACGCGCGAGACGAAGAAGTTGAAGTGCTGTATGAAGTAGAAGAACCGTACGAATTTGTAAATATCGCTCCGCACAAAGAAGCTGAAAGACGAGGGATTTGGCCCGTTCCGGTGTATTTTCTCGCAGAAGACGACGAACCGACCTTTGGTGCACACGACACCGGACACATAGCACTTCCTCCCGGGTTCTTCGTCGACGAACGAATCGTACATTCCCATGTAGCCCGTGCAGGCCGCGAAGATCTCACCAAGCCGCATCCGGTGAGAATTCAGGAGTGCGACGAGTTGCTCCAGCAGCTGCTTCCTCCGAATGTTGAATTGGACGACGGTTTGGATCACATCCGGTTCGAGTTCGTCAACTGCATCGAAGAGGGTGTATTCGATGTGCTTGACGAATGCGACGATATCGGTCATCGGTGGGCACGTTCGGCTTGCTTGCGTATTCGAAGTGCTTATATCAGGTTCGCACGAGAAGCCACATGAGCATCAGAACGATGAGTGTTGCACCGATCACGAATACCCTACGGTAGCGCTCAATCTCGGTTTGCAGCGTGCGTCGAACGTGGGCAAAATGGTCCTTTTCTTCGTGCAGAGAGGACGTCAGAGCCTCTACATTTTCGTTAGTGATGGTGCCTTGCTCCAAGAGCGTCCCGACCTTTTCTTCGATCATCGTCACCGTGTTTTCGACCCGCCCCATTCTTAGGAGGAGCGACTCTACCTCAGCACTGCCGACGGGTGCGAACATTACGTCTCGTTCCTGCGCAACGCGCTCTATTTCTTTATATCCCATGCAGCGGGGTGACATAGTCAAATTTGTTCAAGACTGCGATCTCATCAACCAGAAACGCACGAGATGGTGTCGATTTCCTTCGGCCGCGTAACACCCACACCCTATCCGTGTATACGTAGGTATTGTCAAAGACCTTCGAGCACCGTTCTTTGCATATGATCGGATAGTGCGTGGGACGCATAGGGCTGTCGAGTTTGATCAGAGGTACGTTGGAAACCTTCATCGACGCGCGAGTTGTCGGGTGATGCAGTGCTCTGTATTCGAGGACCATGCAAAGATTGAGGAGCTGTTGACAAGAGGAGGGTAGTTTCCGTCGCCCCGTACTCCACGTTGGCTTGCACAGCTGGTGGTAGGATTTATAAGCGTCGCTTAAGCGGTGGTAATGTTCAATGCCCTTTAATTTGGCCGGCAGGACGATATCCTCGGCGGTGCGTATATCCATCCAAAGGGCGCGCTTGAGCGGAGATGGAACTTCGGCCGAGGTAAGCATCGCGTAAAGGAAGAAATATGCGGGGTATTGTGTGCAGTGTATCTCAACGCACTCGTTCAGAGAAACCGACCCGTACTCATCAACAACGGCCGTCGAAATGAGCTGCCATGCGTGCGGAAACCGTTCTTGTGCCCCGGAATCAAAGATAAAAAAGGTCCGTATCATTTCGAACAGCTTGGTGGAGCAAAAGTGGGGTGACTTGAGCTGCAAGAAGGACTGCAGTCCGCGAAGGAAGTGTGGGAGGTCGCAGGGCATACGCTTCGACAGCAGCCCGGCGGTGTAGTATTTACGCATCTCTTTGCGTACATCGAAAAGGGACAGAATGAGCGGCAGATTGCGGTAGAGTGCGAAGCCAGGTTCTTCGGGTCGCAAAATCCCTCGCTGCTGATTTCGAGATACACAAAACCAGCGTAGCAGTACTTTAATGAGCGAGTAGATCGAAGCCGGGTGCGTGAACTCGGAGACTAGAAACGGGGACACGGCCATAATGTCTCTTCGAACAGACGAAGAGTCGGCTTCCCACTCACAAAGCAAGAAATGTCGGACGACTCTCATGTCTTCGGCACTGATTGCGAGACACGTCATTTGCTGAGTCGGTGACGTCCCCATTGGAAAAAGTCGAAACGACGCGTCAGTGAAGAGTGGGTATACAAGAGAGAAGGAACGTAACGATTGCAGCACTCGTCCTCGTCCAGCATTTCGAAAGACCAGGACACGAACGTCGGACGCGGCCTTCGCTTCGCAAAAGCGCTCTAGGCTTGAGGCGTACATGAAGAGCTCTTTCGAGCAGAGCATATTGAAAACGGTGGATACCGGTGTTTCGTCGACCTCGACCACGCTCCGCGTGGTATCGACCCAGTTGGAGGACTGTTCTTCAACGGTTTTAAGAAGTGCGAACCTGGGACAAATCGAACGAATCGCTTCGGGAAGGACCATAAAAGGCTGGATCGAGGCTCGCAATCTCCACAGAGCGGCGTCAAAGTCTGGACGAGACACGACGCTGCGCGACAGCTCGGGTTCGCCGCTTATGTGCCACAGTAGAAACGGGAAGAGTTTTTCCACCGGTATCGAAGGAACTAAGATGATCAACCACATGAGCATCACAATTCGCGGATGGATCGGACTGCTTTTTGTGCCATCCCCCAACGTCGTTTGCGACGTCGTCTGTGGGAGGTACTGTGACAGGCGAAACATGTTTACATATTGGCAATCCCCGCACGACTTATATCACATGAACGATCCAATCAAAACGACAGTGCTTCCATCAACTTGGAAGCCTCCACCGAAGCGCGAGTCGCGGCCGTGTCGCAGACGAACGAAGCCAAGACCCGCCACCCTTGAATCGGTGGTAATTGGATGGATCGCATACACGTGCGCCGTGCATGGGCGACGAAAACCGACGCGTGAAGAGCGAGTACAATTGCAAGAGCTTGTACGGAGCGAAGGCGAGCAGTCGGCCGAGAACGCGATCAGGGACCTTTGCACTTCGACTCGAGCTTTGTCTCCGCAATCGTCACCAGAGACACCGCCAGCGTGATTGTAATGATTGGGAAGAGCAAGGCCTCGTAGTAAAACCGTTCGTTCTGCGTGATCATTGTATTGACCACCTCGACGATCGAGTGGATTGCGATGAAGGTCAGCGTCATCTGACCAATCTCGAGCCATTGGGAGACTATTTTGTGCCACAACGTCGTCTGCTCCTGTGCGAAACACGCCTCGAGACTGCGCTGCGCGCGTTCGGCGAACACCGCGAACAGAACAGCGATGAGTGAGACAGCGAGGTGCTGCTGGTTCTGCCGTACCTGTTGGAAGAGCGATTCAGAGTAGACGATCGCAACTGAGAAAATGATCCGGTCTGTGACTGTACCGGGCATAGCGCGTCGTGTTTGTCTGCAGGGTGTTTGAAAGATATTATATAGTAAGAAACTATTCAGAAATGCAATGTTTCGGGTCCCAGCACCGGCACGGGGCCGTACTGGTGTCCAGCTCCCACATACGCCTTCCTGACGACTAACGAAATCGTGCCCATTAAAACAAAAATTCCCAGAACGCCGCCGAGCACGCTGCCGATGATGACGCTCATGTTCTTAGTGTCTTGCTCCTCCTGCTTCGAGGTGTCGGGGAAGTGTAATGTAAGGCTGTCCTGCGATTGCGTTTGGTTGTCGAGCTTGACGTAATGGTGAGCTGGGTGAGATGGATCCAGTTGCAGCGGGTAAGCTGCGTTCGCGAAGTTGGCCCTCACCTCCTCAACGTGCTTATCCTGCAAGCGTATCCGGAAGTCAACCCTCACGTTTTCACTGCCTTCTCCCACTCTGTACGCGTCCATGAAATCAATGGTGTGTGCGATAGAAACGTTATCGTCATGCGATACCAGCTTCGAAAATTCAGGTGACAAATTCGTACTTTCCAGAATCGGGAGGAAGATGTCCTTCGACCAGCGCAACCAATTCTCTTCATCGAACTTTTTATCCGAATCACTTTCGATAAGAGTGGTCATGTTGACGACAGCGCTCGCTTGGACGAAGTTCGGGGCCTCGATGTAGATCACGGTGGCCTTGACGGGCGCCGAGCCGTATTCAAGCGGGGCACGGACCGCACGGAGACGACGCCGCACTCCGGTCGGGCTGACCGCGGTGATGTTGACGTTGATGGCGACGGTCGCGGTTTCGAATACACCGACGTTGCTGTCGACGACGTCGAACTCTTCGAAGTTCCCCGTAATCGCGAACTTTAGCTCCTTGGCGTCAACTGGGTGTACTTTCCCATCAAAGGTATTTGCGTCGGAGATGTGTTTGTATCGTCTTGGGTCGCCATTGATACTCAGCACGTCGGCGCTGTCGATTCTAAGCTCGTACGTGGAGCCGGTTGCATTCATTGCAGCCAAAAGGTCCTCGTTATCGATTTGGAGGCTCACCTTGAAGCCCCAGCCCAGCAAGAAGCCCACTTCGGGGAAGCGTGTGCACGACCCGGACTCGTGCGTCACCTCTATTTCGGGCACGAGGTACGAACAGACCGTGCTTTTGATGTCCTTGGCCTCCAAGGCAACATCATAATTGATATTCCTGTCGTCTATCACGTCGAAGTCGGTCTGAAACTTTTCGCCGAGGTGAATCTTGTGGAGGTCGAGCGAGGGCAGGATAGTAGGGTCCGCGTCCCATAAGAATGTTTGCTCTTTGCATGTCCACCCATCAACATCGAGGCGAGTGACCACTGAGTTGCTGCCGCCGGAAAGGTCGATCTCCTGCATAACGTTGACGGTAGTGGCATCGTCATTAACGGTGTCCTCGCTGTAGAGCTTGGCGCAGCGATAGAGTTTGGTCCTGATCTCGTCGAGACCATTGAGCGTAGCACATTCCTGTAGACGGGTTTTGGTAATGGGTCCGGCGACGAGGCGCTCGTTCCCTTTCAAGTTCGTCTCGTACGGGTCATCCAATAAGCGCTCGGAGTACTTCGGATTCACCTCGACGACGATGTCGCAGATCGTCATCCACGACACGACGTACATGTTGTAGCTCACCGAGTTGTAGGATAGGCGATTGTAATTAGGATACCATCGGCAGATGGGCAGCAGGAACTCGGTGAGGACGCCGACCTCGTCGTTGTATGATGCCCCGACGGGCGTGATAGAGCCCCGTTTCCCATCGAAGCTCGTGCACTGATGATTATTAGTACTATTGGACGCGTCGTACAGGAGCCAGGGGCGGACGGGTACCAGACTCAGTTCGCCGGCCGCGTCGACCGATTCGACCGCGTCCTGTACATCGGACGTAGGGAGTTTGGAAACGAGCTCGACGAACACGTACTGAACGTTGCCTACCCTCGCCGCTCCCTTGATGAATTCCTTGGCCGTGTCCGGGTCGTTGGTACTGCCTTTAATGAGGACCAGGAGGTTGTGGTCGAGGCGCCTTTGTTTGGATTTGAGCCGTTGGGTGGTGTCCGTCTGGACGGTGACGGTAAAATTGTCCATCCGCAGGAATTCCGTATCTAATTCCACATCCGAGATCGACGTTTGAATTAACTCCGTGACCACGGTGATCACGGCGGTGACGTTATGGTATTCCGTGTTGTTAGGATGAAGGAATTTCCCGCGCTCCGTGGTCGCATTAAGTATTTTCTTGGTCGCATTGGCGACCTGGTTGACCTGATCGTTGGCATCGGTATTGTACCGAAAATAGACATTGTCTTTGTCGTACCGAAAATAGACATTGTCTTTGTCGACCATGTCGATTGTGTACTGCGTCAACGCGTACGGACCCGCGATGGGTGCCCCGGTCGGGTGCGACGTGGGTGGAATGGTCGGATTTGTGGGTTTCTTGGTCGGGTACGGCGTGGGTGTATTGGTCGGATTTGTGGGTGCCGTGGTGCGTGTGCGGTTCCCATAGCAAATACCACCACCACCAGCACACACGTGCGGTGGCGGTGGCGGTGGTGACGGATAGCAAATACCACACGGCGGTGGCGGCGGTTGCGGCGGTGGTGGCGGCACAAAGCAAATACCACCACCACTACGACACGACGGATAGAGCGGTGAGGGTGGCGGTGGTGGTGGAAAGCAAATACCACTACCGCTACCACACGACGAGATCGCTTCACCACAGTTCACCAGCTGGCGTTCACCGCCCATCCATCCATGCTCTTTACAATTAAACGATTCCCCATCGACTGTACCCGTAACCTCGATTGTGAGATTGCCTACACAATAGCCACCAAATTTATCGTCGACAGTCGTAGTACAATTAACCAATTGAATGCTGCTGGGAAGATTTTTTGGTAGTATTTTTATTTCGTCGTCTGTGGCGTTAATTGACTTGCGAAACCGCAGCGGGTGTTTCTTCGAAATGTTAATAAATGTATACACGCCTTGTTTAAGACCTATTTTTTTAGCAGAATTGTAGTTTGTTCCATTGAATGTGTACTTGTTTCCATTATTTGTTTCTATATCAACCAGAATACTTCCAGGTTCAAGGCATTGAATTTCGGAAGCGGCCGCCACGGGGGAAGCGACCGGGGCCGCCACGGGGGCAGACACCGCCACGGGGGAAGCGACCGGGGCCGCCACGGGGGCAGATACCGCCACGGGGGA
>MDTF01017812.1_pt1 | contig 13058 bp, 7 predicted proteins | sample 811191 | NCBI WGS metagenome assembly MDTF01 (sample SAMN05326649, study PRJNA326480) | marine metagenome | isolation source: seawater | place: Southern Ocean | collected 2011
ACCAGAAGAGGAACCAGAAGAGGAACCAGAAGAGGAACCAGAAGAGGAACCAGAAGAGGAACCAGAAGAGGAACCAGAAGACAATATCACATCTTGGGCAGATGAATGTCAGTAGACCTAAACACACATAACTATATTTTAAAATCATCCCAGTGTTGTAATTTAACTGTATACGGTCCCTTTGCTGCCTTCTGTGCTATTAATTGACGTATTCTTTCTTTTGCAACCTCGTTGCGACCATGTTGTGTATCTGGATTTCCGAATGTCAGTTCTGCCGCTGTTGGGAAACTATGTTTAAAATTCTCCCATTCGCCCTCATGTGGACCACCTTTGAAAAATAGTTCTCGTATCCATAACAGAAACCCCACTTCAGATTGGGATGGAAGACCTTTGTATTCGAGCCCTTTGTTTGTCTCAACATTATGATAGATGGCTTTTTTAGGAAGCCATCGAAACGCGTTCCAATTTTGTATAATGGCACGTGTTACGATATTCCAATCCAATAAACGGTCAATTGATACATACTGTAGAGCATCACCATCTGATTCTACGGCATGTTCGCATATTATTGGGTTGTTCGATGCGGTTCGAGACATATACTGTAAATCTTGACCTTTCCAATACAAAATTTTTAAAGCGACGTCTTCTTGTGAATTACGGATCATCGAGCCAAAAGTTGTTGACCTGGTATCTAAAAACGGCGAAAGGCCTTGGCCGAACAAATCTGCACTGACATAGTCCTTAGTTCGTTGTGACAAGTTATGAAATGGAACAGTGTTAGGATTGAAATACCATTTCTTTTGTTTATCTTGTTGGACATCAGTTCCGAAACGTTTTCTGTACATTAATATATCAATGATTTCTGTGAAATCTTCAATTAATTCAGCTGGAATCCATCTACCATAAAAAGGTGTTATTACACGGTCATCTTCCAACAACATCCTAAACATAATGGTGTCAATATCTTCAATTGGAATGTCACGAGATAGATGTTCCTCCAACGACCGTTCAAACGCTGTATTTTCATTTTCAAAATGAACGTTGGGGTCAAAATGCGAGACATTCAATAACAACTGAAGCAGACGTTCATTTCTGAGTTCAAGAACGTAAATCAGTGGCATTTGTACATCTTTTTCGACTATATTTAAATCGATACCAGTGTCAACCATTTGTTGAATTTCATCGAGATGTAGGTCGGTGATGTCGTTTCCACGAGCTATTATTGGTATCAAATAACGTGATAAAATCGACAAGGTTTGAGGCCATTGCTTTAGTGCAGAAAGCTCCAACACTTTAGATATCCATTTTGTCGACAATAATTTCAAAACCCAGCTCTGTATATCCAATGTAGGTATTTCAAATATTTTTTCCAAGACCAGGTGAAAAAACCCAACATATTTGTCTGTTATGGTTTTTCTAAATAACTTGCTTACTTCTTTACCCAATTGTATAGGTTTATATTCTAAACACAGTTCAAATAAAGCTGCTACTGCGACTGGGGTGTATTCCTCGAAATCTGTTAATAATAATTCACAATAATTGTCGGGTATATATGCGCCTCTTTTAATAAACATCGATATAACTTTGTCAGCATCATCGGCGTCAGACAGCGACCAGTCATGTCTAAGTAATAATAATACAATAGAAGTACCAACTAAGTCACCATGGGGGTCAAATGTGAGAGGACCCATCGTTTTTTCGGTCAATAGTGGCCAAATCCCTTCGTCAAAATCAATATCGTCAATATCGTAGTTGTATAATATATATATACTTTCGTATGTAAGAAGCGCGTTTCTAATAATTTCATATACGGGCTGTTCGTCGGACATCTCCCATAGGTCCAACGTTACTTTAGTACCATCGTCAAATACAAAGGAAGTACCCTCCTTTGTTATGTTCTTATTCTCACTACTATACACATTGCCTTGTAACTGAGACCATCGGCGAACAGGTTCCCCTGCTTGCCATTCCACTAAATCATGAGACGTATTCAATATTGTGGTGGGTAGTACTTTATAGCTAGTCACTCTTGTTATATTTGGGTCATGTAATAAGTTCTTTAGACGTTGACCTGACTTATGATGTTTGAATGAATACCACCCATTATTATTAGAACAAGTTCCCATCTCACGACCTATGATACAAAAGTCGTTTTTAGATGGGCCCTTTTTAAATGGAATTGCGTTTGGTGCGTTAATTTGATAGACAATTTCCGAGTTATCAATGATTTTTAACTCTTTGTGAAAATCTGTTTTGTTGTCTATTTCTGTTTCCAACACTTTAATTTTTCCTTTTAATTTATTTTTTAATTTTTCTTGTTTGGTTAATTGTCTCTCCAATTTTTCTTTTATCGTTTTACTCTGCGTTTTTTCGATTTCTAATTTTGTAGATTCGATACCTTCTTTGACACCTTGCAATTTTTTAATTTTTGTAGCAACTTTTTCTTTCAAACTGATTTTTAACTGACCTATGTGGAAATCAATATCTGTATTGTTGTCGTTAAACTGAGAATCTTGTAATATGCATTCTACTTTGCTATGTATTCTCAAAGCGATATTGTTATTTTTAAAACTACACTCCTTAATGATAACCGATTTACTGTCACGTAAATCCAGAGCGGTGTCGTTACCATCAAAAACACATTTTTCAAACACGCCTCCATTGGTTATAACAGGTCCCAAAAACCGACATCCTAAAAACTGTGCAGTTTCAGTCGTCATTACTCCGTAATAGCCCTTATTAAACACACACTGTTCGAAACAGGGCTGATGCATATCTTGAACAATATTAGTGAAAAATGTTTCACCATGGACACCACGAACACCAATACGATGTATAATTGAGTGTGTCGGCCATTCGTATTCACCGGATGCTAGTTCAATCGTTAATGGACATCTTGCACCAGTTAATAATGCTCTTTCAAAATCTAATTGGTTATCTACACGGGCAACAAGCCCGTGTGTTTCATATTGTGGAAATAAGCCATGTCTAATCGCAAAAAATAAATTAGCTGGGACGATTTCGGCCAAAAACACCTCTTTTATATCCCACGTCTCAAACAGTTCTGCGCCCAATTCTATGTTATATGTCGTTTCTATTCTATTCAAAACGTGCGTATCAACATCGTTATCATATAAAAAGTTACTTGGGAATATTTTTCGTTCGGGACGTTCTGCGCTAATCCATTCAAAAGCAGCACCAAATTTCCGGCGCATTGTTGTCAACATACCTTCAAAAAAATAGGTGAAATTAAGTTGACGTTGCTGGTCATAATCTACTAGTTTCTCAAGCATCAAGTAAAAATATTGTGTGACTTGTTTCATTTTTAAAGGTTCATGTGGAATTGGCCATTCGTATTCAATGCAAAGATTCACTACAGCCCATTGCGAATGTTCTATAAATTGTTTAAACACAGACGCTTTGTTAAAAGTGGAGGGTGCTTTTTCCCAAAATTGCATGATTGTTTTCAAAATGACACCACTTCCAATGCTTTGCAAAATGATGTTAAATGACGTAACAACATGTGTAACTAATGCATTACAGAACGTTAGCTCATGTGGTATATTTGTTAATATAGTCTGTGTTATGTCCAATGACATAGGTTGGTGGAATAAATATTCGATTGTTGAAAGAGTAATTGTTGCTTGGTGGTCAATTAATATTTCCACACACTCGAAAGAACCCCCCCGTACGGCCTCGTCTAACGCGGAAACAGTAATTTCTTCATCAGGGTCGTCAGAATCACTAAATATATCAAATGCGCTGTCCCGGGCGATGGGTACAAAATTACGATTTGTTTGTACCGCTTTCCCTTTTAAGTTAACCAATGCTTTCACGCATTCGCACTTACCTTCTCGAGCTGCTAATATAAGTGGTGTCATTATATTATTTTGTAAGGTGTGAACACGCAAATTTGAATCAGCGCCATTCTCATATAAAATCCGAACAATTTGGGCATGTCCCAATAGAACAGCAAGAAATATTGGCGTTGCGTCTGTATAATTGCGCACGGTCATGCGTTTATTGATATCTGTTAGTTTGGAAAGACGTGCCGCTTCTTTTATATTGTTTTTACGTATAGCGTTAATTAAAAGACTGTAAGGGATGAGAGATTTTTTGGAGACTAGTTGAACTATAGACATATAATAAATATATATACAAATAAATACTCTGTTTTTTTATTAATAAATGACGTACTGTCCCTTCCAAAAAGTTGTCCGTCCCTTGGTTTTATTGATGTCTGGTATATGCGAATTGAGTTTGACAATTTGATTCACATCGGTATAAAACATAACAGCAATTTCATCAATAGTATCGTCGTCTTCAGTGATATAGAATTTTCCTAATTCTAACAATGGTTGATTGTTGTTAGAGTCGATGTAATCCTGAACCCCGTCGAACCAGTGTTTCGTATTAAAATTATTTCTTCCCTTTTTAAACATATCAATTCTATTTTTGTCCTTAAAACCATATTGTGCGATTTCCTGTTTTTCTGTTAAATAATAAAGTCGGTCTCCGTCTTCATCTGAATAAACATAGCCGGGTTTCATTTGGATTGGAGATACTAGATTAATGGATTCGTCGTCGTCTTTATAGTCGACTTCTTCGTCTTCTTCGTCTTCTGAAGATAACTCTGGCTCTGGCTCTGGCTCAGACGTCTTCTTTCGAGGCTTTTTTTTCCCTGTCGGTCGTTTGGTACCTAATTTATTGCGAGCCCAATCAAGGTCTTGATGGGCCTTTTGATGGTCGTATGGTTCCAATGTACCCTCTAATGTGCGATTCAACATTGTGAGTATAGCAACGGTCATTCTGTGTTTGGCACTATATGTTCCATCGTACTTTATGTCGGATTCCCTTAAATCGCCTTTTGTCACTCTACCGCGTATTGCTTTCGCCACACCTCCCCATTGTATATCCATCGTTTCAGGCATCACACAATAAGCCCTTTTTGTTTCCGAGCCCACTCGGACTTCTATCCAAAATTCAGGTGCCGAAAACGCTTTGTCCAGCTTGCGGTAGGAATATGCATACCGTTCAAAGGGCCAACATTTTGTGTCGATTTGTTTAACATCGCTTCGTTCTGGCCACTCTCCGGACCACTCGTACACCGTAGGGAACTTGTTCCCATGAAATTTACTAGAGAACCACCGGATGGCACGCGTCATGTCGTGGTACTTTATGATTGGTCTAAATGGCTTTGGAATGTCCACAGAGGCATCTGACCTACCAGCTGTCGAACAATTCGCAGTCGCAGCTTTTCGCCAACGCACGGTGCTGCAAGAAACAACACGTATGTCACGGTCGCGTGCAATTCTAAATTGTAAGAGGTCTTCGGCTGCCTGATACGCCGGATTTAATATTGATTGTAAGTGTGGTTCTTTGAATATACCGGCTTCAATAACGTCCAAATCCATCATCCATATGCACATGGCAGAGGGTGATTTTTTCAACGGTACGTTCCATGATTCAATAGGAGGCCCATTGTTCAGACAAACAATCCCCGCCTTTGTTATGGTACACACTCTATCCAGATACATAAAAGCGGCGGCATGCGTAATGACAAAGCGCGAATTACCGGGAGCCATCATGGATTCTTCTTCCATGTCGAATATAGTATTTCGAAATTGATATTGATCATTGTCGGGAAATAATTCTCCAGAACCTGTGATTTTTCCACGGCCTTGTCGTAAAGCCTGTAAACGTTCTTCTTTTTCGGCCTCTGATTCTCCTCCTCTTTTTTTAGCATTAAATTGTGGTATCTGGTGTACAAATGGGAATATCTGGTCGTCGCCTATGATGCAACGACGTCTGCCTTTGGGAGTGCCCCACTTTCCATGCAAATATTGTGCCATTCGGAAACAATAAAATTTAGAATCTCCTGCTGAAAATCCCTGTGGATTTGACAACCACATCAAATAATTGAGTTTCGTTCTCTCCGGTAATTGGATAAAATATGTATGGGGAGAAGCGTATCGTTTGATGTATTCGTCTACTTGACCTGGACGTACTATCAAAATAGTTGCCCATGATTTACCTAGGGTGGTAAGCTGACCCATTGCATTAAAATGTTCGAAATAGACACAATGATAATCGCACATACCAGGCCTTAACACTGTACCAATAAAAAAGGGCGGTACGTCCAACTTTTTAAAGTGTTCTGGGTGATTCAATAAACGAGTGTCAATCTTTAACTTCTCTGTGACCGACCTGGTCCCATAAGTACTGACAACGTTTTTGGTTTCAAATGCGACAGTGATAGGTGGTGTCGCTATAGGCTCTTTAAATATAAGGTCTTTGAGCGCTGGTGTATCTTTCTGATTGCGTTTCCATTGTTCGGTAAACGCTTTTCGAAGTTGTTCGTTGTCGTAAATAGCCATCACTGGACCTCTGAGTTGCTTGAATGCTTCTGGTATAGATTTTTTTTTGGCGACCGCTTTTGACATACTTGCTTCGTACCCGCGCTGTATTTTTTCTTGCAATTTTTTGTATTTGTCAAAATTTCCTTCGGGGAAGACTGTTTCGAAAAAGGCCCTTTCGAAATCGTTAGAGGTTGGCGCACGCATCTTGGCGTCCATTTTCCTGGAAAATGTCTGGAATGAAAAGCGCGCGTGATTTAAGTTGTAGTGGGCAGCGTCTTTGTAAGCAAAACTGTTCGATTTGCAGGTTGTATCTTTTCTATTCCAGTGTGGGCCAAATTCGTCTTGCATGTCTACCATAGGGAAATCCAACCACGGAGCCTCTGCTTTCAGTCGGTCTTTTTCGGCTTTGATTTTATCTTTATAATCACCTTGGGATATATCCCCATATCGACCACACAAGTCGCCAGTGTTTTTACTAGGGTCGGTTTGTTCTTCAGAGCCTTTCTGCGTGGTCGCAAATGAATTATTTTCATTCTTCGGATTTGTAGAGCGGTCGTTGTCGTCCATACGTGCTTCCAACACACATACATCTAGATTTTTTTCTAGTGCGACCAACTGCGCGTTTTCTTTGATGGAAACTTTTATCTGGTTGTACTTATAATTTGTTGTAACGCCCACAGTGTAATTATCAGATATATGGTGCGTTTGAACAGCAATCCGGTGTAAATCGCACATTTTCTCTTGTAAATCGGGCGTCGAAATTAGTTCGGACACAGACCCTTCAGACGCTTGAAATTCTACTGTGGTGTATTTTGGAACATGTGTTTTATACATTTTATCTATTCCATACACATTATATAGTAATTTTTTTTAAGACTACAGATATCTGCACTTAAAAATCAAAATTTGTACACTATTTAAGTTCTATTATTTATTAGAAAATGTCTGGGTTTCTAACGCACGTAGCTCCACAAACACAAACGCCTTTACAGCGATTACATTTCATATTAACCACACTATTGGAAAACGCACGTGATGAGTATACTAAGCAACATTTAGTTACAATATGGCGCCATATTCAACGTAAAGAGTATAGTAAGGCGCTCTATTTGTTACGAGAAGAACATTTTGATGGACGACAAGAAATGGAAAATATTTTAGTACGACTTGAACCCTATCAATACAATTATGTCGAGACAAAGAAAACAGCAAAAAAATCATTGAAGGGTACTAAAGAATGTCCTGGTGGAGGTTGTTCCGAACGGGTAGGTACCCGTGCAAAAACATGTGCGGATTGCGGACATGCGACGACATGTCAAAATTGTGGTCATAAAAAAAAGGCTCAAGGGGGGAAATCATTGAAGGGTACTAAAGAATGTCCTGGTGGAGGTTGTTCCGAACGGGTAGGTACCCGTGCAAAAACATGTGAGGACTGTGGACATGCGACGACATGTCAAAATTGTGGTCATACCACCCAAAAAAGAAGGAAAGCAACTGTGGAAACAAAAGCAACAGGGGAAACAAAATCAACAGGGGAAACAAAAGAGACACAAGAAGAGGAAATCCCTCCTTTATCCAATCCCAGACTTGAAACCGGTGACCAAGTTTACATACGTCTGAAAAAAATATATTTGGATAAACTACAGAAACAACATGGACAAACATTTGGTCGTGGAGAATCTGATGATAGAAAGGCTGTTCAAAAAATTTGGAAAATATTGACTAAAGAAAAGATATTGACGGATCAACAAAACTTCCCAAGTAAATATCGAAAACAGTGGCAGGACAAACAAATCAAAGAAGAGTGGAAAAAAATGCACCCCAGTGAAAAAATGAAGAAAATGAACGAAGACGACCCACTCGTTCAAAAATGGCGCTTAGAGGAACCTCCAGAAATCCCACTGCTGCCTATATTTTTTCCAGAAGCAATGAGCGAATTTTTGGTGGAAGACAGTTATGAAGCTTTAATACATCTATATTTAGAACCGTCTGATTCCTCCGGTGAATTTGATATGAAATATCGAGCAACTATTGAGAAAAAGTACATTGAGTGGGAAAAGATAGAAGATGACTTTGTTGAAGATATCGGGGAAATAGAGTTTAAATTAGTCATTGAATGTTTACACACGTATGGTGGAGAGGGACATCCGTTTTCAGATAATGAAAAAAACGTAAATGTATTAAAAGATGTGGAGAAAAAACTTAATACTGAAGCGAAAACTGCGAAAAAAGCTTATGATACACAACTTGCAACACACGCCGGTGAAGGGGAATACAAAGATGCGGAACTTCACAAATTAAAGGATGATTGGGTTGACGCCGAAAATGTGGCTACAGTAGATTGGGAGACAATAGATTGGGATTTCAAGTCAGCATGGGAAAGACCAAATTCGGGTACTTGGGATGAACACGACATTACTCAATATATTATTCGAGCTTGGGCTGAACGAGCAGCTTATTTGCAAATGCCAAAGGGTCAACATTTCAAAATTCAATTTGGGGATGAATGGTTTGATGGCGTGATTATAGAAAACAAGCCATCCACTAACCCTCCTTCTCTGAAATATAAATATATAAACCTACCTGCCGATGCAGATGATTCTGAACCTCATGGAGACTGGAGACCACAACAATTACATTTACAACACGATACATTTTACTTAATTGACGAAGACGAAGACGTTGACGTTGACGAACTTATTAATGATAATAATGAAGGTGTTATAAAGGATGATAGTTTTGAAACAAGTGATGATGAAGACGATGACGAATTGATAGAGGGAGAAATCACGTTAACATACACAGACAACGGCATTCTGTACAAAGGTATTGCAACAGATAAAAAAATAGATAGCGAAGGTAACGCGAAATACTTTATAAAAGGAGAAAATAAAGAAGCATGGGTAAAAGATGGAGAGTTCGAGGTGTATATCGAAAACGAGTCCACTTTTGCAGTGGGTGATACTGTGTTTGTGGAAGATGATGCAAATGGATATGTTATTTTATCAATAGATGGAGAAATGGCAACCTTTGGAAACCACGCACCCGTCGAACTCGAAGATTTAGAATCTGCGAGTGATAGAACCAGTCATGAAAGAATAGAGACCGACGAAAGTGAAAATAAAACAATCGACATATATCGAACACATACCTGGAAAACGCGCACTGTAAAAATCATTAAGGGTGTGGGTCAACAAAAAATAGAGCCGTATCTACAATATACTCCGACTGAGTGGTACAACATTCAAAAAAAAATAATGGCGGGGTTGGATAAAAAAGATACTCCTGACCAACCGGAGGTTGTTGACATTCAGGACATTGCCACAGGTGAGGTCTTTAGAGAAATACAAGCGACAGAAATTAATGATGCTACCGACATCGTAAATGTAGATTCAGAAGCGGAAGTACTATCAGAATCTTCCGAATCGGAATCTTCCGAATCCGAAGATGGGGAATCTGAATCGGAAGATGGTGCTGGATTTAGTGATGCTATATATTCTACCGATGAAGACGACAAAGAAGACGATGAGTTCAGTGTGGGTGACCAAGTCTCTTTTAGAGGGTCGGTTTGGACAGTCGTATTTAGAACTGACGAAGACGAAGACGAAGACGAAGACGATATTAAAATACAGCAAGGTAAGGAAATTCAATTTATCAATAAAGACGATTTAATTAAAAAATAAAACTATAAACAGTATTTTTTTGTATTATAAATGTATAATGTAACAATGATTGGTAATCACAAAGTCGGCAAGTCCTCTTTATGTTCTCAATGGAAAGGTTATCCATTTCAGGAATCGTTCTGTTCTACTTTTTTTGTAGAAAAACATCAAATAGAAAATTTGACGATTCGTGAAATACCTGGTCTTGAGCGTTTTCATCGAAATATTGAAGAATATTTTGTCCAAACTGATGTTTTTGTTCTGGTTGTTAATGAAGATTCTTTGGAAAATGAAACGTATGAACGCATGCGTCTTGATTATAATGATGCAAGTTGGTTATTGATTATGAATGGAGCTATGACGTTTCCAAAATGCTGTACATGGGCGCGGGATAGAGATATGTTTATGGTACGTGTGAATCTCAAAGAAGATTTTGGAATTATAGAATCTTTTACTATTCTGCAAGAGTTGACTCAACATCATCAGGAACGGACTGCTCCTGTTCATTTGATGGATGGGGTATATCAGTGGTTGCCTGGGGGTTGTTTATAAGGTCTGTGATAGTACAGAGTGGGGTGGAAGGTATTACCGTTTCGAAATAAGCCCCATTATTTGTCTGTTCTCTTTCATATAATAATAACTGTATCTTACCCATTTCATTTTCCAATACTCCAAATGGTCCAAATTGAAGGTTTTTATTGGTCGTCCACTGTTGTAATCGATATATCGAACCGCCGTATTCGCCTCTATCCCAGAGTATATCAGAGGAGTAGTAATATCGCAGACATTCCGATAATTGTAATAAATCAGAGGTTTGTTGACTTGACCATACAGCAACTGATGTCCCAAACTGTTTCATTGCGCGTTGTGAAATCGTATAGAGAACCTTTGAAGACGATTGATTGCTTATACCCACACAAAGTGTGCATAGATGTTCCATGCCTGTAGTTAGTGCCATCATGGAAGTATGCCATTTTGCTTGTAAAGAAAAATGGTTTAGAGATTGTAATTTCCATTTCCAACATAACAACTGTTTGTAACATTCTGAATGGAGTTTTTTGACATTTAACAGTGTCTTATGAGCATCTTTGAACGCACCCTCTTGGATTTGTTGTAGCGCTTGTTGGTGTAAAGTTTGAGCAAGTACAACCCTAGGTAAGATTGTTTCAATTCTCCAACAGGGTGTTTGAATAATGATATCGTCCACAGACCACTCAAAAAGCGGTTGTGATACGAGCGGTTGGGATTGGCGTTTTGACAAATATTCCACAATCATGTCGGCATGTGTTATGTATTCCCGAAGCCGATTAATAAGAGTTGGTACCGATTCTTGTGTATCTAATAATTGCTGTACAGACATTCGCATCCTCGTGGTCTCAATGGCGGAGGAATAATTGTCTGGTAATATTTTTTCAAACTCAACTATTCCACGAATATGTGATGGCATTGTTATATTATTTATTCCTTTTAAATACAGACTTGTGGAGATTGGTTTTTTCGACGAACGACAGGTGTTTATTTTTGAAATACTGTTGCAAAAATATTTTTGGTTCAAACATATAAGTTGTGTGGACATTGCTAATGATTTCACGATATTTTTCAAAGACTGTAGATATTTTCGGATTAAACAATCGTACAATCGGGTTCAAAATCGGGTTCAATGAATGAAAATGTTGCAGTGGTTCAAATAATTCCGGTAGTTCAAGACATGGTTCGTCAAAAAATTGCGCCAAAGATAAACAAAGTGTGCACAAATCGACGTTTGCTGAACGGTAATGACTGAACACGTCTGCTAAACCACCGCATTTTCTGAAGCCCTTGTCTACAATAAAGTACTTGCCAGGTATATACACAATATTTGACGCATCCAAATCACCATGTACATAGTTTAATTTTTCCGCATTTAAGTTGTTTAACAATATACATATTTGTAATAAACATTCTTTTACAATCTCAACTTTGCGGGCATGATTTACACTCTGCAATAAATCTGCCAGAGTACCCTGAATATAATTTCCCTCCAAGTTTTCACCATATAATCCCATGTAATAATATCCGTTCAACGGGGTAACATACATTTGAATATTACAGCTGGAGGCAATGGATTGTCGTGGAAACCTGGGGAATTTAGCTACTGGTTGACTGTACAATCGCAATACAGATGGGTGGTATTGTCGAGTTGCTTCTGTCAGTAACACCAGGTCTTTAATTGACCGACCACCATATTTATGTTTAATTATTTTTTGGAGTCGGAGAGTTTGTGCGTTTGAAAACATTTGTCAGTAAATACGAGTATTTATATACATAAACGCGTTTAAATATGCGAATCTTTATTATATTTGCTTTATGTTTTTTTGCTCAAGCTTCTTGCCCCCCACGACAATCAACCATGGAATGTTTTTATAAAAAGGCAGATAAAAACAATGATGGCGTCGTCACCCGCTCCGAACTATCCAAGACAGTGTATGGCGCACTAAGATGGTACGAAAAGGTACCCTTTCGGATATTTGGCGGTATTAACCGAATTATGAATGATTGCGATGCGAATAAAAATAATGAATTGACAGTGGTTGAATCACTTTCTATGAAATATTGTATGGACTCTTGTTTTAAAAGAAGTCATACCAAAAATAAATTTCAATGTTAAAATTCTCGCGAGTTGCATATATTTGGTGCGAGCAATGTCCAAATATAGATACCGATAGACATCCATTGGGAAGCAATGGACACCCACATTCTGGCATTTGATTGATTCCCACTTTGAACGCCCCAATTTGTTAGCAACATTGACATATAAATCGACCCAACTGCCATAATAATATGGAAAGTACATATGTCCCTTGTCTGTGTCCTGACTCCTTCTTCGTCTATGTCTTCTATGTCTTCTATATCTTCTATATCTTCTATATCTTCCTGTCTCAGAAGTACTTGGGTTTTGACGGATGGGTAATCCGCGGCAGAGTAGCAGGTCCACCCAAGGGAACAAGATGTGACAAACATCCCCAATATCAATTGTTGGTTATTTGGCGTACTTGGA
>MDTF01001631.1_pt1 | contig 13054 bp, 11 predicted proteins | sample 811191 | NCBI WGS metagenome assembly MDTF01 (sample SAMN05326649, study PRJNA326480) | marine metagenome | isolation source: seawater | place: Southern Ocean | collected 2011
CATTAAAAAGAGATAAGCCATAATACTTTAATGACTTTGCATTCCCAAATAAATAGCAACTCTCCCCATTATGAAGACCTTTAAATTTCTTATTTTTTAAAATAATATTTTTTGCTAAAAAAAATATTAAACTATTTTTTAAGTTCATATTTTTTAATCTTTTATATTACCCATTTTTCGAAATTCACTATTGCTAGATATTAGCTCTTCATAAGTTCCAGCTGAGTGAATACTGCCATTTTTCAACATATAAATAGCATCACAATTTTTAAGTGTTGAAATTCTATGGGCAATCATGACTATTGTTTTTTTATTAGCCAAAGTATTAATTGCATCCATAATAGCATTTTCTGTTTCACTATCTAATGCACTTGTAGATTCATCAAAAACTAATAATTTAGGATCGAAGTACAAGGCACGTGCAATACCAATACGTTGTAATTGCCCTCCACTCAATTTCACACCCTTTTCACCGACAGAGGTTTCATATTTTTCTGGCAATGAGTTAATAAACTCATCAATTCCTGCTAATCTTGCAGCACTTCTTACCATGTCAAAATTAATATCTTTTTTCGCAACTGCAAAAGCTATATTTCTTTCAATAGTATCATCTATAAGATAGATATCTTGAGGGACATAACCTAGATTTTTCTGCCATGAACTTTTATTTTTAAGTGTTACTTTATGGCCATCAACAATAATATCGCCTGATTTAGGGTTAAACAAGCCAAGAATTATATCTACTAATGTTGTCTTTCCAGATCCTGTTTTACCAACTAATCCAATCTTAGAAGGATGGCTAATTCTCATATTAATATCTTTAAGTGTTGAATCAACCTCATTAGTATAATTAAATGATACAGATTTAAGTTCAATATATGAATGCAAAGAAATTTCTTGCCCCCCATCTGAAGTTACTACTGGAGAATCTTTAGCTGAAGATTCTATATCTTTAGCTGAAGATTCTATATCTTTAACTAATATATTAAAAGCTGGAGTGTTAAATTTAACAATAGATGCGCCTCTATATATATGTTGTAACATTGGCATTATTCTATAACCAGCAAAAGTGTAAACTGAAATAATCGGAATAACTGATACACCGCTCATCCCGGACTCTATTAACAGTATTGTTGCTAGAACAACGCCACTAAATATCAATGACTCCAATAAATATCGAGGCAATAATGCAACTAGATTTGACACAATTGTATATTTTGCATCAAGTTGAGATATCTCATCAAAGTTATCAATAAATACTTTTTCTTTTCCATGTAATTTTAATTCTTTAATCGATAATATCGCTTCATTTACAAGCTTGTAACGAATTAGAATTGCCTCAGTTGACTTTAATCCAATTTTACTAAGCCCACTTTGTACTGATAAGTATATTATTAGATAGGTTGCGCCTATAACAAATATTGCAGTTGCAGCGATATATGGATCAATTATTATCAACATTATAATAACAAATAATGATACAACTAATTTTGAAAAAATCTCAATTATAGGCGTTACAACGCCACTAACGCAACGGTGTGTTTCTGAAAGAATATTTTTTCCTAAATCAGCACTATTTCTATTTAAAAAGAATTCATACGGCTGACTTAAATATCCAGCTAATAATTTAGTAGATAGGTTATGTCCGAATTTACTACTAAATTGAGTTATCAGCCAGGACATAAATGCTGAATAAATATTATTAAAGACTAATAAAAAAATTACAAGAAAACCTAATCCAACTAAAAATTCTTTATCACTAGTAAAATTAAAATAGTTATAAGCTTTAAATAAGTATTCATTCTCTTGAATTATTTCTGGTGATGCTACTACAGCCATAAAAGGTGCGATGGAAACTACGCCTATCATTTCAATAAATGCCATTAAAATAGAGCAAGATAATATTAAAAATACTTTTCTTCTGTACTTGCCAGTGATTATTTTTAATAATTGCCTAATCATTTATGCCTGCTGTGTTTATTTTCAATATCCATTTGGATTATTATTTTGCCAACGCCAAGAATCTTCACACATTTTCTCAATACCGTAAATTGCTTTCCATCCTAGAAATTCTTTAACATACTCTGATGACATCCAGCATTCTGCAACATCTCCTTTACGTTTTTCTATGAACTCATAGGGAATCTTAATACCATTAATTTTTTCAAAAGTTTTTACCATATCCATTACACTGGTTCCCCTCCCAGTACCAATATTAAAAACACTAATACCTGATTTCACCGAAATCAATAAGTTAAAAGCAGCAAGATGACTCCTTGCTAAATCAACAACATGAATATAATCTCTTACTCCAGTTCCATCAACAGTATGATAATTATTTCCAAAAATTTTTAATTTGTCTAATCTTCCTGAAGCTACTTGGCAAATATAGGGCATAAGGTTACTTGGTATTCCTATTGGGTCCTCACCAACGAGTCCACTCTCATGAGCGCCAACTGGATTAAAATATCTTAAGATACTAATTTTCCAACTTGGATCTGATTTATACATATCTCTTAAAATTCTCTCAATAATATATTTTGATTGCCCATAAGGATTATTAATAGCTCCAGTTGGTGAATTTTCATCAATGGGTAATTTTTTTGGATCCCCATAAACCATGGCAGATGAGCTGAAAATAATTTTTTTTACATTTGCTTTAATCATCTCTTCAAGCAGAATGATAGTGCTTGTGACATTATTACTGTAATAATCAAGCGAATTTTCTTGTGAATCCGCTATTGACTTTAAACCAGCAAAATGAAATACACCCTCAATTTCAAAAAATTGAAAAATTTTCTGAATTGCATTTCTATCTCTAGTATCACATTTATGAAAAAAAATATCAGCATCGCCAGCCAAATCAAAAGACAACTTTTTATTAGTAATTTTGGCTAAACGCTCTAAAGCAACAGAATTACTATTAATAAGATTATCAACTATTACAACTTGGTATCCATGATTTAATAACTCTATACATGTATGGATACCAATGTACCCTGCTCCACCTGTTACTAATATTTTCATCAAAAATATCCTTAAGATTTTATCGAGTTAAGATACCAAATATAAGTTTTTCTTAATCCATTTTCAAGGCTTTCATTAGCATTCCAACCAAAGCTTAATAGTTTAGAGATATCAACTAATTTACGTTTCACACCATCAGGCCTGCTTGAGTCAAAAATCAATCTTCCATTAAAATCTACCACTTGTTTAATAGTTTTTGCTAATTCACAAATTGAAACATCTTCACCAGTTCCTATATTTATGTGAGATAGCATTGGTTTTGTGTTTGCCTCATAAGCCTCTTTATTTAACTCAAGGACAAAAATTGCAGCTTCTGCCATATCATCGACATACAAAAAATCACGCATTACATTTCCTGAGCCCCACACTACTACTTCAGGAAGATTTTTAACTTTAGCTTCATGAAAACGAGATATTAATGCTGGAATTACATGTGAATTATCTGAGTTAAAATTATCATTGATACCATATAAATTAGTTGGCATTACAGATCGAAAATCGGTTTTATATTGCCTATTATATGATTCACATAACTTAATCCCAGTAATTTTAGCTACCGCATAAGGTTCATTAGTAGGCTCTAATACTCCAGTTAATAATGCATCTTCATGCATTGGCTGCTCTACATCTTTTGGGTAAATACAAGTACTACCTAGGAATAGTAGGCGCTTGGTGCCACTTATATAGGCAGAATTAATTACATTAGCCTCAATCATTATATTTTCATAAATAAACTCTGCAGGATAAGTATTATTTGCATGTATACCTCCAACTTTAGCTGCTGCAAGAATCACATATGCAGGTCTCTCTTGAATGAAAAATTTTATTACATCAGATTGATTTGTAAGATCAAGCTCTTTATGAGTTCGAGTCACAATATTTGAAAATTTTCTCTTTTCAAGAATTCTTAAAATAGCAGAGCCAACTAGGCCTTGATGTCCAGCTAAATAAATTTTATCTTTAAGATTCATTTCTAGATATATTATTCTTTAAAGTCTGGAGCATTAAATCCATGTTTTTTGACTAATGAGTCTCTCTTAGCAATATTAATGTCATTTTGCATCATTTCATGAACCATCTGTTCTAAAGAAATTTTAGGGCTCCAGCCTAATTTTTCTTTTGCTTTAGTTGAATCTCCTAATAGTGTTTCTACTTCAGTTGGACGAAAATAACGACTATCTACTGCAATAATAAGCTTCCCTGAGTCCATATCATATCCTTTTTCTTTAATACCTTCTCCCTCCCAGCGTATTTTTTTACCCAAGTATGCCCAAGAAAAATTAACAAAATCTCTAACAGAATGCTGAATTCCTGTAGCAATGCAAAAATCATCAGGTTTATCTTGTTGAAGCATAAGCCATTGAACTTCTACATAATCCTTTGCATGACCCCAATCTCGCATCGAGTTTAAGTTACCCAAATACAACGTATCTTGCAATCCTAATGAAATTCGAGATAACGCTCTAGTAATTTTTCTAGTTACAAAAGTTTCTCCTCGGAGTGGCGATTCATGATTGAACAAAATACCATTACAAGCATAAATACCATATGCTTCACGATAATTAATAGTAATCCAGTAAGCATATAATTTTGCAGCACCATAAGGTGAACGAGGATAAAAAGGAGTTGTTTCTTTTTGAGGTATTTCTTGAACTTCACCATAAAGTTCTGATGTTGAGGCCTGATAGTAACGAGTTTTCTTTTCTAGCCCTGAAACTCTTATTGCCTCCAAAATCCGAAGCGCACCTAAACCAACTGTGTCTGCAGTATATTCTGGCGTCTCAAAAGATACTGCAACATGAGATTGCGCCCCGAGATTATAAATCTCATTTGGTTGAATTTCTTTTATGATTCTGACTAAACTCATTGAGTCAGATAGATCACCATAGTGAAGTATAAATTTTCTATTTTCCTCGTGTGGACCTTGATAAAGATGATCAATTCTATCAGTATTAAAGGAGGAGGAGCGCCTTTTAATTCCATGAACTATATAGCCTTTATTTAACAAAAATTCCGCTAAATAGGCTCCATCTTGACCAGTTATTCCTGTAATTAAGGCTACTTTATTAGCTGACATAATCGATTCCTAAATTATTCTTAATAATAATTATTTATTACTTTCAACAACCCTACCATATACATCTTCGAAACGAATAATATCGTCCTCTCCAAGATAGACTCCACTCTGAACTTCAATAATTTCAAGCAACTTATTTGTTGTATTTTCAAGAGAGTGGACTACACCAATAGGAATAAATATTGACTCTCCTTCATTTAAAATCAATTTATCTTCACCATTAATAACTGATGCGGTTCCGTCAACTATAACCCAATGTTCCGCCCTCTTATGATGTTTTTGAAGAGATAACTTTGCCCCTGGATAAACATGAAGCCTTTTGACTTTAAAATGTAGGCCAGATTCTATTAAATCATACCACCCCCAAGGACGATAAACTTTGCGATTAGTCCTATGTTCTTCACGATCTAGTTTTTGCAATTTTTTGATAATTTTTGGAACCTGTGAAGCTTTATCTTTTGTTGAAACCAGAGTTGCATTTGGAGTGTCGATAATTATTAAATCATTTACACCTATAGTTGCAACCATATGATGTCCAGCATCAATATAGCTATTAGTCGTTTCTTCAGTAAAAATATCTCCTTTTAAAACATTTCCATTTTTATCTTTTTCACTAATTTCATATAATGAAGCCCATGATCCAACATCACTCCAGCCAGCATCAAGCTTTAAAACAACCACATTATTACTTTTCTCCATAACTGCATAATCAATTGATAAGCTTGGACTTTGCTCAAAGGCATTACTTTCAAGTCGTATAAAATCTAAGTCATCTGATGAATTTTCTAATGATTTTTTAACAGCTTTAAATATTTGCTCAGAATGAGCACTCAACTCATTTAAAAAAACTTGTGGATAAAATAAAAACATTCCACTATTCCATAAATAATTACCTTCATTTAAATACAGTTCGGCTGTTTCTTTATTTGGTTTTTCTACAAACTTATTTACCTTGCAGGAATTATTATTATTATTTTGAGAAAAATTTATATATCCATAACCAGTATTGGGCGAACTGGGGGTAATTCCAAAAGTTACTAGACTACCCGCTTTTGCATCAATAGCTGCCTTAGAGATTATCTTGTGGAATTCATTTATATCTTTAATTACATGATCAGCAGATAAAACTAGCATTAAAGCATCTTTTAAATCAACGTCATTAATAATTTTTAAAGCTGCTGCAGTTATTGCAGGAGCAGTATTTCTGCCAACTGGCTCAAGTAAAATTATTGAGTTATCTATACCAATTTGTTTTAATTGCTCTGCAGCCAAGAAACGATGATCAGAGTTACAAACAATTATAGGACTTCCTATATCTTTTATCCCATTTAAACGAATTAATGCCTCCTGAAATAGGCTATTTTTTCCTGTTAGAGAAAGAAACTGCTTTGGATATTGTTGCCTAGACAATGGCCAAATGCGTGTTCCAGAACCGCCTGATAAAATTACTGGGATTATTGTCATAACATATTTTCAAAATTAATAACTAGATGTTACTAATAAGGACTTTAAAGTGTCATTTATATATATTAAAAAATCATTTTAAACTAAAACTAAAAAAAAAGAAGATTGAGTGGACGTCTGTTCTATTTTTTATAATTTTAAATGTAAATTCAGATAATAAAAAACTTGTCTTAAAACAAGCAATGTATTAAACCATTAGTTATTTATTATTAAGTAACCTATATAATAGTTAAAAAAATAATTTTAAAATATCAATATTTATAATAATGTATGAATTATAACAATATAGATTTTAATAATAAAACAATTCTTATAACTGGAGGTGCTGGATTTATTGGCAGCAATCTTGTGTTTTATTTTCAAGAGAATTTTCCTAATGCAAAAATAGTAATTTTTGACTGCTTCAGGAATGAAGGTCTCTTCTCTAATGGTAACCTTAAGAGTTATGGTCACTATAAAAATTTAATTGGCTTTAAGGGAGATTTGATCTGTGGAAACCTCAATAGTAAGGCAGATTTATCAAAAATAAAACAATACGATTTTGATTTTATTTTTCATCATGCCGCAATTTCTGATACACGAGTATATGATCAAGAGGTTGTATTTCAAACTAATATAAATTCATTCTATGACTTATTAGAAATTGCTAAAAAAGACAGTGCCACAATGGTGTATGCAAGTTCAGCTGCAACATATGGTAATTTACCAGCACCTCAGAATGTTGGGTCAGAAAGTCCTGATAATCCGTATGGGTTTAGTAAGCTAATAATGGATCAGATTGCTCATAGATATTCTGAAGAAAACCCTGCTATGATTATAGTTGGCTTAAGATTTTTTAATGTGTATGGTAATAGAGAGTTTTATAAAGCTAAAACCTCATCTATGATTATTCAACTAGGGCTTCAAATTTTAAATGGAGATAGGCCTAGACTTTTTAAAAATTCAGATGAAATATATCGAGACTTCATATTTATTGAAGATGTTATTCAAGCAAATATTAAAGCCTGCACCCCCTTAAAAAATGGTACTTATAATATTGGAACGTCTATCTCAAGAAGCTTTAAAGATATTGTTGATATTCTTCAAAATGAGCTTGGAACTAATTTAAATATAGACTACTTTACTAATCCTTACAGTGGATATCAATCTAATACTGAAGCAAATATAAGCTCATCATTAAAAAATATAGGTTTTAAGCCTTCTTTTTCTCTTGAAGAAGGAATAAAAGCTTACTTGCCTGAAATTATAAAACTTCATGGTGAAAAATATATATGATTAAGTTTCAAAACAAAGTGCCAAAAATATTAGTAATTGGCGATCTTATGATTGACTTCTACTTGCTAGGAACATCTGAAAGAATTTCACCTGAATCTCCAGTACCAATAATAGATATTCATAATGAGAAAACTCTTTTAGGTGGTGCTGGTAATGTAATAAATAATTTAAAAGCTCTAGGTTCAAAAATTGATGTTATAAGTGTTTTAGGAGATTGCAATAACTCTATAGAATTAAAAAATTTATTAGAAGAAATTAATATAAGTACTAAATATTTAATAATTCAAAAAGGGCGAATAGCTTCTAAAAAAACTAGAATTATTGTGACTAAACAACAGGTAGTTAGATATGATCGTGAGAGTTCAAATGAAATAAGCATTGATTCTCAAAACACTATTCTTGATACTTTTAAAAAAATTATATCTAGCTATGATATTGTCATACTATCAGATTATGGCAAAGGGGTTTTAACCTCCAATCTAACACAATCTTTGATTATTACTGCTAAAAAAAATGGGAAAAAAGTTTTAATTGACCCTAAAGGCCAGGATTATTCTAAGTACAAGGGAGCTTATTTATTAACTCCAAATAAAAAAGAAGCAAGTGAAGCTTCAAACATTAATATTATTAATGATGACACTCTAGAATTGGCAATTACTGAGCTTAAATCAAAATTTGATTTAGATTTATCAATTATTACTCTAAGTGAAGGTGGAGTGGCTGTTTATGATAATCAGTTTCGTATTCACCCAACAATTACAAGAGAGGTTTTTGATGTTACTGGTGCTGGTGATACAATAATTGCAGCACTTGGCTACTCCCTTGCTTCTGGAATTAATATTGATGATGCAATAGAGTTTGCTAACCTAGCAGCAGCAGTCGTCGTTGGAAAAATAGGAAGTGCATCTGCAACTCATAATGAAATAAATGAGTATGAATCAAGTATTAACCAATCTTCTAGCGAAAAACATATTAAAACGCTAAAAGAAATAACTTCTCTAACAAAAAATCTAAAAACAAAGGGCAAGAGAATTGTTTTTACTAATGGATGTTTTGATTTAATTCATATGGGCCATATAAGCTATTTAGAATCTGCTAAAAGTTTGGGGGATATTTTAATTATTGGATTAAATTCTGATAGATCAATAACTGCATTAAAAGGTGAAAGTCGTCCTATTAATGTTCAATCAGATAGGGCACATATCCTTGCAGCTCTTGAAGTAGTTGACTATGTAGTAATTTTTGATGAAGACACACCTTATAATTTAATTAATGCAATTAAGCCAAACATCTTAGTAAAGGGAAGTGATTATGAAGGTCAAAAAGTTGTAGGACAAGATATTGTGGATGAGCTTAAGTTTATTAAATTTATCCCAAATAAAAGTTCCTCCTTAACCATAAAAAAAATACAAAAAGGCAAACAATTATGAAATCAATAATACAATTTGAGTTTAATGAGCACTTAAAAACTTCAAAAGAAACAATGAAAAATATCTCGCACCCTTTAGAAGAAGCAGCCAGAATATGTATCGAATGCCTTCAGAACAACGGAAAAATAATATTTTTTGGTAATGGAGGAAGTGCAGCTGATGCTCAACACCTTGCTGCAGAATTAGTTAGTAGATATAAGACAGAAAGACAAGGCTTGGGAGCTATTTCCCTCACTACAGATACTTCTATTCTTACTGCTATTGGAAATGATTATGGATTTGATAGAATTTTTTCGAGGCAAGTTGAAGCTCTTGCAAACCCTGGTGATGTCTCAATTGGTATAAGCACTGGAGGCACAAGTACTAATGTTGTAAATGCATTAAAAACTTCTAAATCCATGGATTGTAGGACAATTGGTTTTAGCGGAAGAAGTGGAGGTGAATTTAATAATCTATGTGAAGTCAATCTCATAGTTCCTTCTGAAGACACGCCAAGAATACAAGAAATGCATATCGTAATTGGCCATACTATTTGCCATCTAATTGAGCAAGCGTTTTCGAATAACTAAACAATAATATTCACTGCATCTAAGACATCAACAGGCTTAATTAGCTTCATACAATTATGATGCTTAAGAGGACATTTTCTCATCATACAAGGCTGGCATTCTAAATTTTTTTTAACAATCAAACTTTTCTCATTCATCCATTGTGAAGTTTCCTTGTAATTAGTTGGCCCAAAAATTGCTACTGTTGGAACCTGAAAAGCTGCTGCAAGATGCATTGGCCCACTATCACCTGTAATAAATAAGTCAAGATTCGCAATCTCACTTATTAACTCCTGAATAGAAGTTTTAGCAGCTAAATTTTGATAATTATTTACCCCTTTTTCAATTAACCACTTCTCAATATCATTTGTAATTTCTTTTTCTTCAATTCCACCAAAAATAATAATATCATAATGGCTAGATAATTCAACAGCAACATCAGCAAAATCCTTTGGATACCATCTTTTAGCACTCCCATAAGATGCACCAGGATTAATTCCTAACAGTTTATTTTTGCTACTTATATCTTTCTTGGGAGCATATAGCTTTAATTTATCTGGAGTAGAAGTGATATTTATACTATTATTAATAAAGATATTATATTTCTCCACTTGATGCCCTCTACTAAACTTATTTTTATCAAACTGAAATTTCATTTTTGAAGACACAAAAAATTTTATAAATTTTGATCGATAAGAACTCCTAAAAGAGATAAATATGTCAAATTCACCCAAACCCTTTATTACCCTATACATTTGAATATAATTTTTATCTAAAATATATGTTTTAGTAATATTTGGGTGATTTTTTAAAGCACTAGTTGAAGCAACCGAACCAATCAATATAATTTCACAATCTGGATAAAAATTTACTAAATTTTCAATCGAAGGAGTAGTCATAACTGTATCACCAAGCCATGTTGGAAGTTCAACAAGGATTTTCATCAAACCAACTTGAAGTGTTTTTTACTTAAATCCACACCAAAAATATTTTCAAATCCTATCATTATTCGATGTTTTTTTTGCTTTTGGGTTGGCTTGTAATTTTTATCTGCCTCAAATAAGCCAATTTCATTTGGGAGCCAATCTTCAACAATTTTAGGATGCGTACCTTTAAATCTCTTAATAATTGATTGATCCATTTTCGTATAGTCGATTTTAACTGGCTCACCACCCCAGTACTTTTGAACTTTACTACTTTTAAGATTCATCTGTGCCTCACTTCTTACCCATCCATAATGATAGCAAGTTACTCCAGTTTTTTTTGATTTGGGATACCTGCCCTTTTTATTAGATTCCAATACAAGCCAAAAAAGACCATCTGGGGCATAAGTTCTAACGGAGTTTTTTATAATCCTGGCTTCTGAGCGATACCAGCCAGGAGAATCAAGAAAGCTATTTGGGTTACCATAAAAATGCTTAAAATCAAAAACTAGTGCTTCAACATTTGGATCATTCAAATACATTTTCATTGATTTTAATATTTGCTTTAAATCTGCCTCATGATAAACCTCGTCACCTTCAATATAGAAAGCCCAATCGCCTGTACAATTAAATTGTGCAATCATTTTTTGCTGGCCATAAACATAACCTCGATCACTAATTGTATCGTTCCATTGAGATTGGATGATTTTAATTTTTTTATCACTAATTGACTTAATCATTTTCAAAGTATCATCTTCACTTTTTCCAACATTTACAATAAATTCATCTACAATTGGAAGAATTGATTGGATGGATTGGATGAATGGATACCCAAGTATCTGACCATTTTTAATAAACGTAAAAGCACTAACTTTCATTTTTTTATTGAATTAATTCCATTTTCACACCATTGAATACAATTATTTATTGCATCTTCTAACATTATATTATTCCTTTCTAATGATATTCTAGAGTTTTCATCATGCCATAAATGAAATTGAATCACACTAAAACGAACATTTTTTCTTTTAACTCCACTATTAATAAGCCGAACTACAAATTCACTATCTTCTCTACCCCAGCCTTCAAATTCATTATTAAATCCGTTTATTTTGGTACAGTCTTTTTTATAAAAACCCATATTACAAGACTTAATGCCTCGTAAATGATTTTTTTTATTTGAAAATATTGAAGAAAGTAATTTTGAATGAATTGTATTTTTTCTATTCTTTAATTTAGAAGAAAAAAATGAAAAACTAACAATTTTCTCAGCTAATATTTTTTGAGTATACGTTTTAGACAATAACACTCTTGAGCCCTGCACAAAAAAACCAGACTCTGCAGCAGCAATATGATCTTGAACAAATTTTCGATGCAACAACATATCCCCATCAATCAGAACAATATAGTCTCCAGATGATTTTGATATTGCTATATTTCTTGATTTTGCAGCCCTAAAGCCAATATCTTTTTGCCATGAATGAACAATATTTAAATTAGACTCATTGTTTATTTTAATGATCAAATCTTTTGTTTTTTTATCGCTCCCATCATCAGCAATGATAATTTCATCTGGCAAAATAGTCTGAAGTTTAATGCTATCAATTACTAGCAATAAAGACTCAGGCCAATTATAAGTGGTGATAATTAGAGTAAGTTTCATTAGCTACTGAGTTATTAGATAAAATAAAGAGAAATTATAAGCCATTTATTCTTTCAAAGATTTTTATGGAAGAATAATTATTTTTACCATGTAACTAATTTTACTGACTATATGAAAATTTCTGTTTATATTATTGCCTTTAATGAAGTTGCTAAAATTCGTGACTGTATTAATAGCGTTTTATGGGCTGATGAAATAATAGTTGCAGACTCTCATAGCACAGATGGTACAAGTGAAATAGCTCATGAGCTAGGTGCAACAGTAGTGCATATTCCATTTAATGGTTATGGTAATTTAAGAAATCAAGCAATAAGTTACTGTAATGGGGATTGGATTTTTAGCCTTGATTCAGATGAAAGATGTACAATTGAAGTGCGAGATGAAATTATTAATCTTATTGATAATGCCCCATTAGATATCTATAGAGTTCCAAGAAAGAATTTTTTTATGGGTAGATGGATCAAACACTCTGGCTGGTTTCCAAACTTTCGTCAGCCTCAACTCTTTAAAAGAGGAAAGATGACTTACACTATGGAGTCAGTCCATGAAGGCTATATAAATCATAGTAATAAAAAAATTGGTACAGTTAAAAATATTATTTGGCAATTTCCGTTCAAAAATACTGAGGAAGTGATAAATAAAGCCAA
>MDTF01006899.1_pt1 | contig 13052 bp, 13 predicted proteins | sample 811191 | NCBI WGS metagenome assembly MDTF01 (sample SAMN05326649, study PRJNA326480) | marine metagenome | isolation source: seawater | place: Southern Ocean | collected 2011
ATAAAAGAATAACAGCTAATGAAGCATGTGCTCTTATACTGGTTTCTTGAGGCAGCTCTATTAAAAATGGGACTATATCAATCATGCCGAGTAGAAGCCAAATTACTGCTAATATTGCTAAAAAAATAGCAACCTTCCCAATTTTTCTTTTCATACAGTCCTTTGATAGGTAAATATCTTAATAAGCTCACAACTTATTATAGTAGTAGGCTAATTAAATCAGCATAAGAGTATGCTTGAGACAAATATGTTGTCAAGCCAAATTATAATTTGTTAATTATATTTTTGAGCAAACTTTCTAAAGATATGCGCTATGGAACTCTCTGTGTATAAAAAAACTATTAGTATTAATATGATTAATACACTTGGCTTCTCTAGGAATAGCTCAGATTCAATTTTTTTTCTTGGTTTACTTTTTAGAATAAAATTTACGAATCTATTCGAAAAATCTCCTTTAAAATACTGTGCATTTATTTGATCTGTAATTTTCAAAAGATAATCTTCGTATAATTTTGATAAATAACGGTCATATTCTGCAGATGCTACTGAAGGATCGGGATCATCCTTACCACTATCAATATTTCTTGATCCTGTTGCTCCAGGTAAAGAATCGTAGATGTCAGAGCCCCAATAACCTACTAGCATATTTCTTGAGTTGTATCTCGGCACAGGAACCTTCTCAGACCCACCGATTCCAACAAAAATTATTTCATTTCCTAAATTAAAATTATCTAAATTCACTTTATTTATAGCATTAACTTTAGGTGCCTCATCACCATCTGTAAAGAAAAGAATTTTAGAGGGAAAATTAAGGCTATCCTGCATTTTTGCTGCAGACTTAATACCAAAAGTGATTCTGGAATTACCTTTCCAAGCCATCCTCCACTCAAGTTTGTCGATAGTGTCTATTAGCTCATCATAATTTTTACATTTCTCTACAGGCTCGACAATAGAGGCAACATTATCAGCAGCAAATATATTAATGCTAAAAAAACTTCCGCATTCAGAAGAGTCAATAATTTTCTTTATTAATAATTTAGTATATTCAATTCTAGAAATTTTGTTATCCATATAAGTTAAATCCTCAGCATTCATAGATTGACTAACGTCAACTAGGAGCATGTAGCTTGTGATTGATTTTTTTAACTTAAGCATTGGATTATTAATGGCGACCAGACAAAGAATTATGCTAATTGATAGAACCAGTAATTCTTTCTTGCTTTTAATTAGGCTGATGAATTTTATTTTCATGGGAGCCCAATTGGAATGTTACTTAATTCTTGAACAGCTTGCTCAGAAATAATTTTAGAAGGCTCTTTTGGCATAGATGAATACAAAATACTTAAATTAAACTTTGCTAAATCATTAAGGGGGTTTAGCGCAAGGGCTTTTTCAAAAGATATTATAGCGCTTTGTAACTTTTGAAAGTTTTCTATTGTCAATTTACCATCATCGCTGAGGGGTTTAGAAAGCGCATCACGTAGATAGACGGTTCCGATATTAAAATAAATTACATCAATAATATTAGTGCTTGGATATAGCTTTAAAAGAACATTGTATTTCTCTATAGCATTCTCGTACTCACCTTGCTTTCCTAGTAAGTAGGCGGAGGAGTATAAACTCAGCTCTTCATACTTATCATTAGTAACTAACTCATTATTGTTTATTTTATTGTTAATCACTCGTAATTCTTTTATTTTAATAAATTCACTTACTGAAATAAATATTATTATTATTAGTATAAAAATAAACACACTGCTATTTAAATTTAATATTTTTTTAATGATAAACATACGTTATATCCTAAAATTTTTAATTACAATTAATAAGAGTAGTAAGGTTAATAATATTCTTAAAAGTAGTGGATTATAATTCTTTCCAGGAATATTTTTTTCAATTTTAATTGGTCTTTTCTCTTTAGAATCAATATCTTTTATTGCGCTTGAAAGGGCATCGGGGTTCTCGGCTTCATAGGCCTTGTATTCAGTATCAACAGACTTAAAAAATGAATCTAATTTAATGACTGTTGGTTCTCGATCTTTAAGATAAGTATTACCAGAAAATAAACTAACATCATTAGGTTCTTTTATAATGATCCAATACAGATTAATTTTTTTCTCAGAGAAAATTTTAGATATTTTATTTTTTACTCGTTTCGAAATTTTACCTGCGCCATCTGATAATAATACCAATGCTTGGGAGCCTGTAGTTTCAATTTCACTAAACATAAATAACCCGGAACTAATCCCAGAACCAATATTTGTTTGATTTACTGAAGATCTGGTAGCCGCATCAATTGCTGCATAGGTATAGCTCCTATTTTTTGTTATTTTAGATCCATATAAAGCGGAATTTGAAAACCCTACAACACCAATCATATCTAATGGCCGCTTTGCAATGAAGTTTTTTAAAATTCGCCTCGTGGCCAGTGACTTTTTCTCAGATTTATTTTTAACATCGCCCCCAATAAAAGGCTTCGCCATACTTACGCTTCTATCAATAACAAAAACTAATTGTGCCCCTTTACCAACTTGGGTGATGGTGGAGGAGTTGCTCCATGGATTGGCAAGTATTAAGATTGAAATAATTATAATTAAAGACATAATTATTCTAGTCAGTATATTAACTTTTTTAGAGAAATTATCCTGATGGAATAAATTAATATTGCTTATTAGAAATTTGTCAGACACTGAAATTAAAAAAGGTAGGGCCGCTAGTGGGAGCAAAAAAAGCCAATATGGTCCTATGAAGCCCATCTAAATCTTTCTTTCTATTGCTCTAAGAATTTTTGCAAAACTATAAACTTCATTAAACCTTATTTTTGTAAAAAATGTTTTTGTCGAATAAATTTCAACCGAAGAAAGATTAATAAAGATCTTAATTGCTCCCTTGATCTCATGGTATTTAATATTTTTAGCAATTAGCCCCTCATAATTTGAAATATTTATATTTTTTTTGAATGTCTTATTGAATGCATCAGTAAGAATTAAAATTGATTCAGTATAATTTTCTTTTCCATTCTTTTTATGTAATATTTTTATCTTTCTGTGAGCTTTTGTAAAAGGCCCATTCATTCTACTTAATAGGGGTACATCTATATTTTTATATAAAAGAATTAATGACGTCAAAAAAATGAACCCACATAAAATACTGAAATAGCTCGTCTCCACTCTATCAAGTCGAGGTTTTTCTTGTTCTACAGAGTTCAGTAAAATATTGTTAAGTTTGGATTCGGCAACCCTTGTAAACCAATACAATTTTTTTGGCATCGCAACATTTTCATTATTTATTTTATAGTTATGAGTTGGTAGTGAAAAACTACCACTCTCTGTTTTTTGATAAATTTGATAAATTATTTTATTTGTAAATACATACTTATCTGCTTCTAGACTAATGCTATTTGTTTGATCTATTAATTTTAGGTCTTTATTTTCTTTTATAATCAACTCAGGAGTTTTTATAAAATTTGTGTCCGTAATTATTTTATCTTGCACTTCAATTAAATCGCCTAACTTAAAGCCATATTTCATATTTAAAATTGAGTTATTTTTTTCATAAGACACTGCTGTTGCAGTGAAGCTGATTGTTATTAAAGTAAGTAAAATGTAGATTTTTTTCATATGTGAGTACTCAAGAAGTATTTTTTTATGTTTTCAATATCAATGCACTCATTCACTACTATCTGTTTCAATTGTTTTTTTGAGAAAATTCGGAAAATTTTGTCTTTTGTATCTTTATAATCACCTAATATTTTTTCTTTGATACTTGGTCTCAAGAATATTTCATTCTCTATGTTTGACTCTGAGTCTATAAATTTCCTAAATCCATACTTTGGTAGCCTCTTAATTTCACCTTCAGAAGAAATGAATAAGGGAATAATATGATGGCTTGATAGATGGTTGAGTATTTTCTCAATTTTATCTAAGGGATAGTGGAAATCAGACATCCAAAATATTAGAGATTTTTCTTCTGGTAAGTATTTATTTATATCTTCTACAGCATTGCTTGAGGATTTTTTCGAATTCAATTCAACTTCATCTATCCATTGGTTGATGTATTGAAGATTATTTCCAGGCTCTAGCATAAGTTTATTTGTAATGACGTCGTTATAACAAAGCATACTGAATCGATCTCCATGCTCTATTGCCGATGCTGCAATTATTTTCGACAAATCTTTAATTATTAAATTATTTTTTTTAACCACAGACATTGAGCTTGAGGTATCACATAGGGCAATTAAATTAATTGGGTTATTTAAATTGTAGGTTTTTACAAATATGTTTTCATAAGGGTCGGTAATTGAATTTTTAATATCAAGCCGAGTTAAATCAGGATGGTCATTAAAGTTTTTTGACCCACTATACTCAAAGTCATTTCCTATTTTGAAGCTTAGGTTATTTCCGTACCTATTGTTTTTTGAGCGCCAAGATACAGAGTAGGAAAATTGAGTTGTTTTCAATTTTATCTATCCTAATTCTGGGGTTGGGACTTTTAATAGAATCTGATTTGAAAATTCTCTAAGTAATTCTATTCTATTGTTCTCATAAATTCTCCCAAGGACTAGCCTGTGTGCCATAACTTCATGAAAAATACCATTGATATCAATGGGCTCAATATAAGATCTATTGTTTAACCATGCATTAACTTTAGCTGCTTTAATTAACATAATCATTCCTCTTGGGCTTGCTCCGGCAATAATAAAGTCATCCATGTCTACATCTTTAATATTGATACCAAATTTCTTTGGGTCCTCTGTGGCCAACCATAAATTTTCAACATAGTTCTTTATATGATTGCTAGCTTGGATAGCGCTTTGTATTGCCTCAGATACTTCATTTAGTTCTTTGCAGTCAAATTTTGGGGCTGGAATATCTTTCACCAATTTAGCGGTATTTTGAAATTTACTATCGAAGATTATTGAATCTCGTAAATCTTTATCTTTAGGAGCTTGTATTGAGATTTCCATCATGAATCTATCCCTAGCTGCGGCAGGAAGCTCAAAGGTTTCATTTTTCTCTACCTGATTACGGTCTGCGAAAACAACCATATTTGGTAGATAAACATCCTTGTTAAACGCACTGATTGATTTTTCTGCCATCGCTCTTAAGAGTAGGGAATGAACTTGTGGTCTTGCCCTATTAATTTCATTAAAAAAGAATATTGATAAATCTTCCCCTTTTTTAAGAAGAGGTCCATTCGATATGCTTGGTTTTCCTTCACCATTTATAGATGCATGATAAATAATGTCATTTGGCATTAAATCGACTGTACCTTCTACCCGCTCATACTCTCCGCCAATTAGTTTTGTGATGATTTGCAGGAGAGTCGTTTTCCCAACGCCTACTCCTCCCTCTAGCAATACATGCCCCCTTGCAAACAAACTAATAATAATTAATCTAACTGCTTTTTCTTGACCAAGAATATTACTATTTGCATCAATTTGAATTTTTTCAGCATAATTACGCCAATCTTTAATTTTTGTTATGGATTCACTGTCTGGACCATAACTAGGAGTTAGTAAGGTATTTATTGGTTTTTTTTCTGCCACAACTAAACCTTTCTATTGATTAACACAATATTATTTTGATTAAAGAGTTTAACCCGAATAAATTTATCCGCACAATAATATTGTCAGATAGGTTTAGGGAGGGTATCCTTAATAATGTTCTTTAAACTTTAATGAACTAAATTTAAACGATGTAGTCACATCATGAATTAGATTGAGTGTGCTAACAAAAATTATTATTTTCTTTAGTGCTCTTAAATTTTTTATAAACTAAAGTATTTTAAACAGGAGAGTTTTATATGTTAGATCCAAATGATTTTGTCGGGGTAAGCTTTTGGCTTTTATCTGCGGCAATGGTAGCTGCAACATTTTTTTTCTGGGTAGAAAGAGATAGAGCTGAAGGAAAATGGAAAACATCACTTACAGTTGCTGCAATGGTCACAGGTATAGCAGCGATTCATTATTTTTACATGAGAGGCGTATGGATAGATACAGGCTCTTCACCTACAGTATTTAGATACGTAGACTGGTTATTAACAGTTCCACTTCAGATTGTTGAGTTCTATCTAATTTTAGCTGCTATTGCAGTCGTTGCAATATCAGTATTTTGGAGATTATTAATCGCTTCTATAGTTATGTTAGTAGCTGGGTATCTGGGCGAAGTTGGTACTGTAGGTGTTTGGTCAGGTTTCACTGTAGGTATGGTGGCATGGTTATATATCATCTATGAAGTATTCGCAGGTGAGGCTAGTAAAATTAGTGCTAGTAAAGGTACAGCAGCAAGTAAGAGAGCATTTAATGCTTTAAGAATCATCGTAACAGTTGGTTGGGCTATATATCCAATAGGATATTACCTTGGCTATACTGGTAGTGCGGATGCTGGTACTCTAAATTTAGTTTATAACCTAGCTGACTTTGTTAATAAGATAGCATTTGGTGTAGTAATATGGGCAGCAGCAACATCAGGTTCAAAAGCTAGATAAAGCTCTTGGTACTCTAGTAAGTATTTAGAAAACGCGTCAGAAATGGCGCGTTTTTTTTTAGTATTACAAATCAGACGTCAAATGATAAAAAGGCTTATGGAAGATAGAGAATGAAGAATGTAGCAATTATTGGTGGTGGTTTAGGTGGAATAGCGTCAGCAATTCGGTTTAAATCTAGAGGTTATGAGGTCTCCTTATATGAAAGATTAGATGAGCTTGGGGGACGCGCTCAAAAATTTAGTAAAGATGGCTACCTTCATGACGCAGGACCAACGGTCATAACAGCGCCTTACTTATTCAAAGAATTGTTTTCTCTTCTAAATGAAAATATAGACAATTATGTAACATTTCAACCATTAGACCCCTGGTATAGATTTTATTTTCATGATGGAACAGGATTTGATTACGGACCTGACAGAAGAAAAATGCTTGAACAGATTGATCAAATATCCCCAAAAGATGTTGATGGTTATTTGAAGATGCTTAAAAGAGCTGAGGAAATATTTGAGTTAGGTTACGAGAGACTTGCTAGTGAACCATTTAATAAGATTTTAAAAATGGTACGGTATGGGCCAGATATTATAAGGTTAGGAGGATACAAATCAGTTTACAGTTTTGTTTCTAAATACTTAGAGCACCCCAATTTAAGGCAAGCATTTTCAATTCAACCACTTTTAGTTGGAGGTAATCCTTTTACGACATCTTCAATATATGCCTTGATTCATGCATTAGAGCAAAAGTGGGGTATATCATTTGTAATGGGAGGAACTAATCACCTAGTTAAAGAGTTAAAGAATCTCATGGAAAGACATGGTATAAATATTCATTATGAGCATGACGTTGATGAATTTATTACCAATAAAAATTCAGTAAAAAGCATTAAGTTTTTAAATGGAAAAGAAGTAACAGCCGATATTATTGTAAGTAATGCTGATCCAATTCAGGTAAATAGTGAATTTCTTAGAAATACTAAAATATCATGGCATAACCAAATACTTAAAAAATATGCTAAACATTCAATGGGGCTATTTGTATTATTTTTTGGATCAAAAAAACAATATAAAAATGTTGCGCACCATACAATTTGGATGGGACCCAGATATAAAGAACTACTAGAAGATATTTTTGATAGACATCACCTGGCGGATGATTTCTCTATATATCTTCATAGACCGACAGCTACTGACTCTTCATTTGCTCCAGAAGGTCATGATTCATACTATGCGCTAGTCCCAGTTCCAAATTTAAAGGGAAATTATAATTGGAATGAAATTAAGGATAGCTTTTCTGAAAAGATATTAGGCTCACTGGATAAAACTATAATGCCAGGAATTTTGAAAAATGCTGTTTGTAAATTTAGTATGACTCCAATAGATTTTAAAAATAATTATAGAACACCCTATGGAAGTGGTTTCTCTATAGCACCAATTTTGACTCAATCTGCATGGTTTAGGACACACAACCAGGACGATAAATATAAAAATTTGTATTATGTTGGGGCCGGGACTCACCCAGGAGCTGGGATACCTGGCGTATTAAATTCTGCAAAAGTAGTCGATAATATAATTCACCCATGAAAAAGCAATCTCATATTATCCAAAAATATGGCAAGACTTTTTACTGGGCGTCTTTTTTTCTTGAAAAAAAAATCAAATTAAGATTATTTTCAATATATGCCTTCTGCAGAAAAATTGATGACATAGTAGACAACAATAAAAAAGAACTAAATATAGATCTTAAAAAAAATTTTTATAAAAAAATAGAAGGCTTTATAGGGCTGGAAAAAAAATTTAATCCATCAAAAGAAATAACCAAACAGTTTATATTAGGACAAAAAAGTGATTTATCTCATAAACAACCAAGGTCAATTAATGAACTAACTATCTACTGCTATAGAGTTGCGGGTATTGTTGGATTAATGGTGTGCGATGCATTAGAAGTAAAGAATAGTAATATAAGGCGATATGCAATCGATTTAGGTATAGCAATGCAATTAACAAATATTTCCAGAGATATAAAAGAGGATTCAGCGATGGGGAGGGTGTATTTGCCAAAGAGTCTAGTTGGAAGGCTACTAGCTGATGAGGTAAATAGTCCTAATAAAGCTACATATAATAAGATTAAAGCATGTCAAAACACGCTATTAAAATTAGCTGACAAGTATTATGCTAGTGCAGATTTGGCAATCCCATTTTTGCCAGGTAGAACATCGCTAGCAATAAAAATAGCATCTAAGCTCTACCAAGCTATTGGTAAAAAGATTATCAATAAGGATGTTTCATATTTAAAGGGCAGGGTATTTATTAATAAATATGAAAAATTAAGAATAACCTTAGCTAATATATTTTTAATAACAAATAAACACACTCAGCTAAAAATTCATAATAAGAAATTACATACTTCTATTATGAATTTACCAGGGGCACATTAAATTGAATAAAAGTTTTGATATAGTAGTTATAGGGGCGGGGCTATCAAGTTTAATGTTCCTTTCAAGATATACCATTAAAAATAAAAATCAGTCTATTTTATTAATTGAAAAAAATATTAAAAAAAAAATTAATCAAACTTTTTGCATTTGGCAGGGCCCTGATCTAATTGATATAAAAAAAATATACAACTTAAAAGCAAGGCATGCCTGGAATAAAATTAGAGTTTCATATGGTGATGAAAGTGTTGATAAAGATATTAGTCCATACTCCTATGAATGTTTTGATGGTAAAGAGACGCTTAAAAATCTCTTAAATCAATGCAAAGGAAAAATTACATTTACGCAAGGATTAGATGTAAAAAAAATTAAGAATAATAAGGATTCGATTGAGATTATTACTAGCAAGGATTCTATATATGCTAAATATGTAATTGATAGTCGAAATAAAATTTCAAATAAACAGTATAAATCTGCACCTAGTCTTCGTCAGGCCTTTATTGGTAATGAAATAATAGCTGAGAATGAAAAATTTAATTCTGAAGTGCTTACATTGATGGAATTCTCTAATAATAAAAAAGATATTGAGTTTACTTATACTCTCCCTTTTTCCAATAAAAATGCATTAGTCGAGACGACATTATTTACCAAGAACCCATCTTTTACTCACATTCAAAAATTACATAATAAGCTACTTTTAAAATATAAGAAATTCAGATCTATTAAAAAAGAATCGGGAGTTTTACCAATGATTTTATCAAGAGAATTTATAGTTAATAATAATATACCTATTGGCTTGACTGCAGGCATGGCTAGACCATCAACGGGTTACTCAATGATGAGAATTGCCCAATGGGTCAAATCTATAGAAAATAATAAAATTGAGAGTAATAATATTAAACGGTTTGAATTCAAACCAAATAAACTATTAGAATGGTTTGATAGTATTTTTCTTACAGTATGTTATTTTTGGCCTCACAAAGCGCCTATATTATTTATGAGATTGTTTAGTAATGCTGACATTAAATCTATCATTAGATTTATGTCTGATGTTCCAACATCAAGAGATATTATTTCTATAATATTAGGTATGCCAAAAATATTAATGATTCATGGCCTTATTAAAAAATATGTTAAATAATGTAATTATTCATCAACAGATATTTATTGTATTTTCGTTACTAATATTAATCTTTAATATTTTCTTAAATTTTATCAATAGTTATCTTAATTATTTAATTTGGGTAGCTCTTTTTTTTGTAAGCACACTTGGGGTTAGTCATGGTGCATTAGATGGAAAATTAATATGGGGAGGAATAAATAAAAATTTCCAAAGAATTATTCTATTTAGTCTATATTTATCTCTAGTAATATTAGGTTGGTTTTTATGGGTGAGCTATCCCGCAATTGGATTATTGATTTTACTTGTCATGTCAATTTTTCATTTTGGAAATTCTGATTTAAAATTTCTTAAATTATCTGACATAAATATTAGGCTGTCATGGGGTTTCAGTATGACCTTCTTACCAATTTTATTTAAAAGAGATATTGTTGATTCAATTTTTTATAATTTAATCGGATTCAATATACCTGATTTCTTAATTGTTATTATTTATTGCATTTTAATTCTCAGCATTATCAGGCTGTATTGGAACTTTATAAGTAATATTACTAATTCAATATCGATGGTGGTTTGGTTTAAAAATAAAGATGTTTTGTTGGTGCTTGAACTCACCTCTCTAGTTGCTCTCTCTTACTTTACTCATCCATTTGTTTGGTTTGCAATCTATTTCTGTGGGTTACATGGAGTTCGTTCTTTAATTGATTCTAATTTTAATTGGAACGTCGATCTTAAATGGCTTATTGTATTTACTCTTCCAGTATTAGTATTTATTGGATTTACATATGGTAGATATTGGAATGCAGATGCTTATTCTTTAATATTTCCTATTTTAGGATCCTTAACTATTGCACATATGTTCTTACCTTCTTTATTAAAATTTATAAGAAGATAGATTAATTTATTATTTTATTAATTTCTTGTGCCATCATGAATCCTGCTTCAAAAGCATTTTCAATTCTACCTTGTGTAATCCAGTCCCCACAAGCGGCAAGCTTATTATCATAGTCAATTAATAAGTCTGATTGGGCCTGTTTGCTTATATTCGCATAGTGCCAGGCTTTGAGGCAGACATGGTCTGCATTACCAGTATCATGCCCTATGATTCTTGTTATCTCCTTGTGTAGGTGCGAGATAACGCTTTGTGAATCATCAGATAGATGATTTTCTGCCCATGCATTTGTTGAATTAATTAACATAGAAAATGAGTTTCCTCTGTCTGGTTTTGAGCTGTTAATTGAGATCCAGCTTATATCTGCATTTCTTATAAGAGCTGCATCCCATAATAATGGAATAGGCTTCTTAAATCCAAGCATCAATGAAAAACAACCTACCATTTTTCTATCAAGTAAATCTTTATGATACTTAAAATTGACTGGGAGAATTTCCGCAGATTGTATTGCAGGAGCAGTAGATATAACCCAATCAAATTTACCTAAATTATTTGAATCATCATCAAATAACTCCCAATTATTAGCATTGTGAACTACTTTATTTATTTTAGTATTTAATTTTATATTAAGCCCCGTAGACAAATATTCAGCAATCGAATTCATCCCAGGAGTACCAACATAATGAGGATATTCTGCATTCCAAGAGATAGTCCTTAATATTTTATTGTCTATAAATTCAGCAAAGCGGGCATCCCAGCGTTTGATTATATTTTCTTTGATTAATGGCTTGATGAAATTCTTAAAAATTTTACCTTTAGCGGTGAAAAATTGAGCACCATGATCAAACTCATATGGAGTAGAGCGACGAAAAGCCATTCTTCCACCTACCGATTGGCTTTTTTCAAAGAGTGACACTGTAGCAATTTTTTTAAGATTTTGTGCAAGGATTATTGCTGAAATTCCAGAACCAATAATAGCAATTTTCATTCTTAGTTTATTACTTAAAAATAAACCAGGCTATAAGAGCTATTCCTATGATTGCCATTCCAATTATATTTATATCCATTAACATTTTTGTTGTTTCCTAGTTATATGTTACTTCTAAGTTATTTAATATCTAACTTCCTACTCTTTTTTAGTCTTTAGTCGGAGTGTGAGAAAATGTAGGGTTAGATGGGAAAAGTATTTTTCGCTTTCCTCTTTCTTCGGTCGGTGACGTATAATAATATAAATTAATAGATTTTCTTGTTATATTTTTTGGGCATTTAATAGCCTCTGGAAATCCATGAAAGCTATTATCGCTCGTAGAAAAAATTGCTACTCGATTGGCAATTGGATATATTCTCTTCACAAGGTTTAATTTTTTATCATAAAGATTCAAAGCTCCTTCATACTCATTTTTCCATTCATTATTTAGATAAATTAAAACGTTTAACCTTCTCTCTAATTTAAGTTTATCATGATGACTAAAGTCGGCGTGTATATCTAGGAAGCTGCCAGACTTGGACATTACATAGCCACCTTCAGCAAAATAAGGATCCGGTATCAGGCCTTGAATACCAGTTAATTTTTCAAGGAAAGTGATGAATAGTCCACTGTTAAGCTCCATAAATAACCGCCTCTGATTTTCATTTAGAAGTGATTCTTTTAGACCAAGAGGGGACTGTCTAGTTACAGATCTATTCTGCATATGAATATTTGATGGAGATTTCCATATTTCTGAATCCGGATGCGGGAATGAATTCAATATACGATTATAAGTAGACAAGTTAAAAAAATTATCTATAAAACAATTATGGAATGGAAGAGCATTCTCATATTCCTTCCGAAGGGGTACTGCTTTCTTATAAAGTTCTATATAATCTATTTTGTATAGACTATCTTTTGTTATTGCCTCAGTAGTTTTTGGGTTGATTTTTTGCTTTGTCTCGTTGCTCATAATTTGGTTATATATTTTAAAGTTTTTTATATCTTACATGTGAGTTGCTTTATCTGAAAGAACTTTGAAGTGCCCTAAAATTTTTTTTTACAATTAAACTAAAACTAAAACTAAAACTAAAACTAGAACTAAAACTAGAACTAAAACTAAAACTAAAACTAAAACTAAAACTAAAACTAAAAC
>MDTF01013345.1_pt1 | contig 13052 bp, 10 predicted proteins | sample 811191 | NCBI WGS metagenome assembly MDTF01 (sample SAMN05326649, study PRJNA326480) | marine metagenome | isolation source: seawater | place: Southern Ocean | collected 2011
AATTTGGTACGAAAGGAGAGACTCGAACTCTCACGGGTTGCCCCACTGGAACCTAAATCCAGCGCGTCTACCAATTCCGCCACTCTCGCATAGAGATTTATTCAAAAGACACCTAAAGACCCGGCTAAAAAAGGGTTGGTAAGCCCCGTCTCTCTGAACGGCGAGGATTTTGCCACAGCACCCCCTAATCAGCAACTAATTGTCACCGAAATACGCAGTTTATCTGCCATCATTTTGCAGAAATATACTTTCCACACAAAATAGTGCGTGATAATAGGCTAAATCGCCTAACAAATTAGTCAAGTCTACCCGAGCTAATTGTCTTTATTGCTCTCTCCAGTCAATGTAAAATAAGTATAGGCTACAAAAAAACAGTAATGAGAGTGATTAATTATGCATATTGACGAATTTTCTGACCTTAAATCATTTGAAGTTACCATCGATGATCATCAAATTGCGGAAGTTCGACTTAATAGACCCACTGCCATTAACGCTATGAATACTGACTTCTGGCGAGAACTACCCGCCATTATTAACACCTTAGATAATTTGGGGTCAGTGCGAGTCGTTATTCTATCTGCAGCGGGTAAACATTTTACCGCGGGAATGGATCTTCAAGTCTTTGAGGGTATGACAACTGAAGACAATATCGAACCTGCGAGAGCGGCAGAGCAACAGCGGCGCTGGATAATGGCTCTGCAGGATGTATTTAGCGCATTAGAAAAATCACGAATGCCGGTTATTTCTGCTATTCAGGGCGCCTGCATTGGCGGCGGTGTCGACATGATTTGTGCTACAGATATACGGCTCTGCACGAGTAACGCCTTCTTCAATATTAAGGAAACTGAATTAGGTATTACCGCGGACGTTGGAACGCTCCAAAGAATTCTGCATGTAATGCCCTCCGGGCTAGCCAGAGAACTCGCCTACACCAGCAGAAATTTTGCCGCGGATGAAGCGTTAAAATGTGGGTTTGTTAATAACGTCTATGACTCACAAGAAGAGATGCTTAACGCTGCACATCAGTTGGCCAGAAGCATTGCTAAACACAGTCCAATGGCGGTGAATGGCGTAAAGGAAATGCTCAACTTCAGTCGCGATCATTCTGTTGCTGATAGCTTGAATCATATGGCAACATGGCAAGGAGGCATGCTGCAAAATCAGGATATCTTAGAGGCCATGACTGCGGCTAAAGAAAAAAGAGTACCAAGCTTTGACGATTTACTGCCTTTAACTGCCGCGGAAGGTAGTTAGTTAATCATTTTGCCACTCGCTTGCGGCAATCTAGGTATTTCGATTTGGCCATGCTTACTGAAAAGGGTTTTATTCACTCCATGAGGAATGAAATGCCTTGCAACCAACGCTTATTGAAACCATGATTGCCGCCCGTAAATTCACTCGACTAACTACAATAGATTATGGCTGCCAAAAAACACAGTGACATCGCTTCATCCAATATAGACCCTATGGCTCTGCGCAATGCGCTTGGAAGCTTCGCTACGGGTATTACTGTGGTGACTGCCCTAGGTAAAGACGGCCAAAGAGTAGGCATGACTGCAAACAGCTTTAACTCTGTTTCTTTATCCCCCGCCTTAGTGCTGTGGAGCATTGATAAAGCCTCTAATTGTTTCGATGACTTTATTCAGGCAGAACATTATGCGATTCATATATTAAGCGCAGACCAGCAATCTATCTCTGACCAGTTTGCTAAGAGCGGCGGTGATAAATTTGCTGGACTTGAGTGCACAGAAAACCACGCCGGAGTGCCTATCTTGCCTGAATGCAGCGCTTATTTTGAATGCAGTATTGCGCACCAATATGATGGTGGAGATCATATTATTTTAGTTGGCAGCGTTGCCAATTTTGTTGACTCAGGAACAGAGCCACTCATTTTTTATCGTGGTGACTATAAAAATCTATAAATCGCGCAATCAGTTGAGTGTCTAGCACTAAAATATCAGCCTCTAAGATCACTTTATAGCCCTCAATGACGCCAGATTTTTCTAACTTGTTCATGCGAGGGGTTACCGCATTACGGGATAAAGTCACATGACGAGATAAATCGCTCACCGATAGTCGTGCATTGCTTGTTAATGCCTGAATAATCTTATTATCAAAATCATCTAATTCTAGTGACACAAACAGCCAAAAACCTTACGTTGACGTTAACGTAATATACGCCTAAAATAGAGCCAAATTCTAAACGCTGAGAGCAACACTTATGACAAATATTGTCACCTCTTCTGCTGAATACAGCATCACTGATCTGTGTAAAGAATTTGGGGTTACCACTCGTACCGCTCGATATTACGAAGATATTGGCCTGCTCAGCCCATCTAGACGTGGCCAAACGCGAGTCTATAGTGCTGCAGATCGTACTAGACTTCGACTGATACTTAGAGGTAAGCGACTAGGTCTATCCCTCGAAGATTCTCGACAAATAATTGATATGTATGAACCTGGAAAAACCAATATAGATCAACTCAACAGCCTAGTTGATGCGATTCGTCAGCAGCGTGAAAAACTAAATCAACAATTGGATGATATTGGCAACCTTTTAAAGGACCTAAATAAAGCCGAAGCCGCATGCATTGATGCGCTCAAAACCAATGGAGACAGCTAACCTATGAACACACCCTACCCTACCCTAAATTTTAATCTTGGCGAAGATATCGACATGCTTCGTGATAGTGTTTTCCAGTTCTGCAGTAAAGAAATTGCGCCCCGCGCTGCCGACATAGACAGCAGTAACGAGTTCCCTATGGATCTGTGGCTCAAGCTGGGGGACATGGGGCTCTTAGGCATAACAGTTGAAGAACAATACGGTGGCACAGGCATGGGCTATCTTGCTCACAGTGTCGCAATGGAAGAAATATCTCGGGCTTCAGCCTCGGTTGGCTTGTCCTACGGCGCTCACTCAAACCTGTGTGTAAATCAATTACACAAAAATGGTACCGAAGAGCAAAAGCGCAAATATCTACCCAAGCTCTGCTCCGGTGAGCATGTTGGCGCACTGGCCATGAGTGAACCCAATGCGGGCTCCGATGTAGTAAGTATGAAGCTAAAAGCTGAAAAGCATGGCGATTACTACTTACTCAATGGGAGCAAAATGTGGATCACCAATGGACCAGACGCAGACACCTATGTTATCTACGCTAAAACCGACACTACCGCAGGCTCTAAAGGCATTACCGCTTTTATTGTCGAGCGCGACTACCCAGGCTTCTCTCGCCAACAGAAACTCGATAAATTAGGCATGCGTGGGTCAAATACCTGTGAGCTTGTGTTTGAAAACTGTCAGGTCCCTGCTGAAAATATTCTTGGCGGTGAAGGTCGTGGCGTCGCAGTACTCATGTCAGGTCTTGATTACGAGCGCACAGTATTATCTGGCGGACCAGTAGGCATCATGCAAGCCTGTCTAGATGTGGTACTACCCTACATTCACGAGCGCAAGCAGTTCGACCAGCCGATTGGCGAATTTCAGCTTATGCAAGGCAAAATTGCCGATATGTACGCAGATTTAAATGCCTCTCGCGCCTATCTCTATGCGGTCGCCAGAGCCTGTGACCTTGGCCAAGACTCGCGCAAAGATGCTGCTGCGGTCATCTTATTTACCGCAGAGAAAGCCACACAGATGGCCCTGCAGGCCATTCAGGCACTGGGCGGCAACGGCTACACCAATGACTACCCTGCCGCTCGGTTATTGCGTGACGCCAAACTCTATGAAATTGGTGCTGGCACTTCTGAGGTACGACGCATGCTGATTGGCCGCGAACTTTTTGCTGAAAGCGTTTAAGGAGTTTTTATGTCGATAATCAACAGTAAAATCAGCACAAACAGTGCAGAATTTGTAGCTAATGCAGAGGCAATGCAAGTCAAGGTCGAAGATCTCAAAACTACGCTAGCCCATATTTTTAAGGGCGGTGGTATCAAATCGTGTGAACGCCATGTTAGCCGCGGTAAATTATTGCCTCGAGAGCGCGTTGAGGGGTTGTTGGATCCTGGGTCACCATTTCTAGAATTGTCAGCATTAGCGGCCCATGATGTTTATGGTGAAGAAGTACCTGCCGCTGGCATTATAACGGGCATTGGTCGTGTCAGTGGTCAAGAATGCGTCATCGTTGCTAACGATGCTACCGTAAAAGGCGGAAGCTACTATCCTCTCACTGTAAAAAAACACCTGCGCGCCCAAGCTATTGCTGCAGAGAATAACTTACCCTGCATTTACTTGGTCGACTCTGGTGGTGCCAATTTACCTAGGCAAGACGACGTATTCCCCGACCGAGAGCATTTTGGGCGCATCTTTTTTAACCAGGCTAACATGTCGGCGCAAAATATCCCGCAAATTGCCGCGGTCATGGGCTCCTGCACTGCTGGTGGCGCCTATGTTCCAGCTATGGCTGATGAGTCCATTATTGTTAAAGAACAGGGTACTATTTTTCTGGCTGGACCACCCTTAGTCAAAGCGGCCACAGGTGAAGTGGTCACTGCGGAAGACCTTGGTGGTGGCGACGTGCATGCACGCATTTCTGGCGTTGCCGATCATTTGGCTAACAATGATCATCACGCGCTGGATCTTGCTCGTAAAGCGGTATCTAGACTTAACCGAGTCAAACCCATCAATGGCGATCTAAAAGAAGCTATTGATCCAGCCTACACTGCGCAAGAAATTTACGGCATTGTACCTGCAGATTCACGTAAATCTTATGATGTCCGCGAAATCATCGCACGCATTGTCGACGGGTCTGATTTCGACGAGTTCAAAGCACTGTATGGCACCACTCTGGTGTGTGGGTTTTCACGCATCTTTGGCTACCCAGTGGGCATTGTCGCCAATAACGGTATTCTCTTTGGTGAATCGGCGCAGAAAGGTGCGCACTTTATTGAACTCTGCGCTCAGCGCAAGATTCCATTAGTGTTTCTACAAAATATCACCGGATTTATGGTGGGTAAGCAATATGAGAACGACGGCATAGCCAAGCATGGCGCCAAGATGGTAACCGCCGTTGCCACCGCCAATGTCCCTAAATTTACGGTACTGATTGGCGGCTCTTTTGGCGCAGGTAATTATGGTATGTGCGGTCGCGCCTATGATCCACGGTTTATGTTTATGTGGCCCAATGCACGCATTTCCGTCATGGGCGGCGAGCAGGCAGCTGGCGTGTTAGCACAAGTCACCAGAGACAAGTATGAACGTGATGGTGCCGAGTGGAGCACTGAGGATGAAGCCAGTTTCAAACAGCCTATTATTGATGATTACGAGCATCAAGGTCACCCCTACTATGCCTCTGCGCGGCTTTGGGATGACGGTGTGATTGACCCTGCAGATACTCGCATGGTGTTAGGCCTGTCAATTTCTGCCAGTCACAACCGAGTCATTGAGGATACCAAGTTCGGTATCTTTAGGATGTAAGTAAAACCAACACTGAGATTGAGAAATAGTCATGGATAAAGTCATCACTCAAATTGATAGCCGCGGCGTTGCTCAGGTGACCCTGAACAATCCTGACAAGCACAATGCTTTTGATGATCAGATGATCATTGAACTGACCAATGCGTTTAATGCCCTCGCAGCCAATGCGAACGTGCGCATCATGCTGCTAAAATCAGAGGGGAAAAGCTTCTCTGCCGGTGCCGATCTTGATTGGATGAAGCGCATGGCGAGTTATTCATATCAACAAAATCTAAACGATGCACGTGCATTAGCTGCAATGCTTAAAGCCCTTCATCAAATGCCTATCCCCACCATTGCCAGAGTGCAGGGTGCGGCCTTTGGCGGTGCCGTCGGACTCATTAGTTGTTGTGATATAGCCTTAGCTTCATCCAATGCGAGCTTTGCGCTTAGTGAAGTTAAAATTGGTTTAGTACCCTCAACGATTAGCCCCTACGTTATTGCTGCCATTGGAGAGCGCCATGCAAAGCGCTACTTTATGACGGCAGAACGCTTTGATGCCAATACTGCACTGCAAATAGACCTCGTTCACGAAGCAGTCGAGAAGCCGCTCCTAGATGACAAAGTAGAACAACTGATCACAGCGATTCTCAGCAATGGCCCTGAAGCCGTTGTCGCCGCCAAACAGCTAGTCTTTGCTGTGAGCGGCAAAGCCGTCGACTCTAGCTTGATTGAACACACCTGTGAGGTGATTGCCGGCATTCGAGTAAGCGCTCAGGGACAGGAAGGTTTAAGCGCCTTTTTAGACAAACGAAAGCCCAACTGGTTAAAGGACTAACGCACACCATGTTTACTAAAATACTGATTGCCAACCGGGGCGAAATTGCCTGTCGAATCATTAAAACAGCCCGTCAAATGGGTATTACAACCGTTGCCGTCTACAGCGATGCAGATCGCAGTGCTCTCCATGTCAAAATGGCTGATGAAGCCGTTTATATTGGAGCTGGGCCCTCTAATGAATCCTATTTAGTGGTTAATAAAATCATACAAGCAGCTATACAAACAGGCGCTCAAGCAGTGCATCCAGGGTATGGGTTTCTATCGGAAAACGCTGAATTTTGTCGTCAGTGCGCCGCACATAACATCACATTTATCGGTCCACCGGTTGAGGCTATCTTGGCTATGGGCTCTAAGTCTGCAGCTAAAACTATTATGGCTAATGCCGATGTACCTCTGGTGTCCGGCTATCATGGCGATGATCAAAACCCTGCTTTACTAAAAAGCGAAGCTGACAAAATGGGCTACCCGGTGCTACTCAAAGCGGCTGCGGGTGGTGGCGGCAAAGGGATGCGGGCAGTGCACTCGGCCGAAGAGTTCGAACAAGCATTGAGTGCGGCCAAGCGCGAGGCATTAAGCAGCTTCAACGATGACGTAATGTTGGTAGAAAAGTACCTTCTCAAGCCACGCCATGTGGAAATCCAAGTCTTTTGTGACAGCCATCAAAATGCTGTTTATCTCTTTGAGCGTGACTGCTCGGTGCAACGTCGACACCAAAAGGTGATAGAAGAAGCGCCGGCACCCGGCATGACCCTTGAATTACGTCAAAAAATGGGTGCCGCAGCGATAAAAGCGGCCCGTGCCATTAATTATCAGGGCGCAGGAACCGTCGAGTTCCTTTTAGACAGTCGTGGTGATTTCTTCTTTATGGAAATGAATACCCGACTTCAGGTTGAGCATCCGGTCACTGAGATGATCAGTGGTCAAGATCTGGTCGCTTGGCAACTTACCGTGGCAGCTGGCGAGCCTCTACCCTGCTCACAAGAGCAATTAAAGATTAACGGCCATGCCTTTGAAGCGCGTATTTATGCAGAAGATCCTGACAATGATTTCTTACCCGCTACCGGACGCCTAAGTCTGTTAAAGCCACCCCCAGAAAGCAGCTATGTACGAGTAGATACAGGTGTTGTGGAGGGTGATGAGGTCAGTATCTATTATGACCCCATGATTGCCAAACTCATTGTCTGGGGCACCAATCGAGCACAGGCGCTTGCGCGTCTAACCGAGGCTCTGAGCAATTACCGCATTGCAGGTGTAACAACCAATATTGGGTTTCTTTACAATCTAGCCACCAGTCAAGCCTTCCGAGATGGCGATGTAGACACGGGATTTATAGAACATCACCACGATGAAATATTCCGTCAACGTCAAGAAGACGTTGACTACGCTGCACCGCTAGCGCTATCTGCTGTCTTGAAACGCCGCCAAGACAAAGTTACCGTAATCGCTCAACAATCAAATGAGGCTAACTCACCCTGGCATTTAAACAACAACTGGGGGCGACCAATGCCTGTCCATAGAATGCAAATACAGCAGAACGAATGTATCTTATCAGCGGACAGTTATGCTGACCTGAGCCATTCAACCATTGCGCCTAAAAACGACGGCTTTGATTTATTCGCCCCTGAGGGTTTCTTTCACTGCCGTGAACTGCATCCAGACTTGGGAGTGGATGACTTAAATGTGGATAGCGGTAACCTTAAGGCGCCCATGCATGGCACTCTGATCGCACTAATGGTTGCTACCGGCGCTACCGTGAAAAAAGGTGATACCCTTGTGGTCATGGAGGCAATGAAAATGGAGCACACTGTGGTAGCACCCAGCGATGGTGTGGTTACTGAATTTTACTTTCAGGCCGGCTCTCTGGTTGAAGGTGGCGCTGAGTTATTGTCATTTGAGGCGTTCGACCTATGACCATTCCAAAGCGTGTGCGTATCGTTGAAGTCGGCCCCCGTGATGGGCTACAAAACGAAAAAAAAACCGTCGGTACAAATACAAAGATTCAGCTGATTAGTCAGCTTGCCAGCGCGGGATTAACCAATATTGAAGCGGGAAGTTTTGTTAGCCCAAAGTGGGTTCCACAAATGGCCAGTAGCGGTGAGGTATTTAATATTATTAGTAATACGCTGCAGACAGCTTATCCAAAGATCATCTTTAGCGCTCTAACACCCAACGAAATCGGCGTGGATAGAGCCATAGAGCATAAGGTTAAAGAAGTTGCCGTATTTGCAGCCGCATCAGAAAGCTTTAGCCAAAAAAATATCAACTGCTCTATTAAAGAAAGCCTTAAACGGTTTTATCCGGTCATGGCAAAAGCTCAAAGTAACAATATTCGCGTACGCGGCTATGTATCCTGTGTCCTTGGCTGTCCCTACGAAGGCAACGTTGACCCTATGCTTGTAGCGGAGGTTACCCACCGATTGTTAGATATGGGCTGCTATGAAGTGTCTCTAGGTGACACTATTGGTGTCGGCACGCCTGCAACGACCGCTATATTATTAAGTGAATTGTTGGGTAAAATTTCCGCCGACAAACTGGCCATGCATATGCATGACACCTATGGCCAAGCGCTAGCGAACATCTTAATTTCGCTACAAATGGGTATTTCAGTGATTGATAGCGCGGTAGCTGGTTTGGGTGGCTGCCCCTATGCTAAGGGCGCGTCAGGTAATGTCGCCAGTGAAGACCTAATATACATGCTCAATGGAATGGGTATTGAGCATGGCGTGAATCTGGATAAATTATTAATTGCCGGAAACACCATATCCACTGCACTCAATCGAGCCAATGGCTCTAAAGTTGCCAATGCCCGTTTATCCGCTAGGTAGAACTAACGACTTACCAAATCTATATTGACCGATTATACTCATTGTCGAATCAGCCCATTTCAAGGTTTTCCTATGAGGATATTGGCCCGTTACACAGAATCGATATTTTTCGCGGCATTGCTCACTGTAGGTCTGTTGCATGCCCCAACAGCTAATACCATGTCAAACGATAACGATAATGCTGAGAGAGCAATCTTAATCAAAGGCTCTGGGGTGTATCACCGCACTATTTCCACATCAAATACAATGGCTCAACAGTTTTTTGACCAAGGCTTACGTTACGCCTGGGGCTTTTACTTTCCAGAATCAATCGCCTCATATCAACAAGCCACAATGCATGACTCTGAACACCCTATGATCTACTGGGGTCTAGCTCATGCCATGGGGCCAAACCCCAACAGCCGCTATAGCGGAATGCCCGATGATCCGAAACACGAAGGATTAAAAGCTATTAAAAAAGCGCTAAGCCTAATCAAAAACGCCTCACCGATTGAGCGCGAAATGATCAATACCCTGTATATTTTGTATGATCAAGACTCAATAGCGAACAACCATCAGCGTGATCTTGCCTACATGCAAGCCGCCGGAGCTCTGCAAAAGAAGTACCCCAACGATCCCGACATAGCCTCACTGTATGCGGCCTCATTTATGAATATAGGCCGCTGGAATTATTGGAATCATGATGGGTCTCCGGTGGGTGATACTGGCAAAGTGGCGGCGGTACTGGAGAATGCAATGGCCTCTCGACCTGATCACCCCGGTGCCAACCATCTTTATATTCATTTAATGGAAGCTTCTAGAGAACCTGAACGTGCACTTGCATCGGCTGATCGATTAGCCGCCACCATGCCCATGGCAGGCCATATGGTGCACATGCCTTCGCATATCTATGTGCGGGTTGGTCAATTTGATAAAGCTGTGGCTAGCAATATTCGCTCTCAAGAGGTTGATAAGGAATTCCTAGAAATTTGGGGTGATCGGCCTTTACCCAACTTGGGTACCTACCCATTGTCAGCGAAGATTCATGCACCCCATGCCATAGACTTCATAAAATATGCCGCCTCTTTTCAAGGTGACTATGCCACAGCCATTGGTGCGGCCAACAAACTAGTCAATGCCATTAATCCAGACAGCTACCAAAGAGGAAGAAACCAAAAGCGCGTGTCTGGCGTGTGCTTGGTCAACAAGATGTTTGGCCGTTGGGATGCAATACTAAATAGTCAGCCACTGGCGTCGGGTACACCATACCTAGATGGTATCTGGCACTATTGCCGAGGTGGTGCGCTAGTGGCAAAGGGCGATCTGAGTTCAGCACGCCGTGAGCTCGGCGATCTATGGAAAATAATCTCCTTAAAAAATATTGATCAAAATCGTGTTGGTCCAACTCCCGTATCATCAATTCTTAAGCTCGCTGCACGCGCACTATCCGGTGAGATCAAGCAGGCCAGCGGTAATGTTGACTCCGCAATTGCGGACTATAAGGCTGCAATTGCCATAGAAGATAAAAATGCTTACATCGAACCCCCTGATTGGCCACAACCGATACGGCACTACTTGGGCGCTGCGTTATTAGAGGCCGGTCGTGCTGCAGAAGCGGAGACGGTGTATCGACAAGACTTGGCTTGGCATAAAAATAACGGCTGGGCTCTTTTTGGCCTCTGGCAAAGTCTAGCGTCTCAAGGTAAGTCCGACGAAGCCAAAAAAGTTTTCGCCGACTTTGAACACGCCTGGCGCAATGCCGACACACCACTGATGCGCTCGCGTATGTAGTCGCTTGACCATTAAAACTAGTACTTTACGTAATCCGACTCAAGATTCAGAGCTCAAGACTTAGATGATACCAAGAGCAACATCTTCGCTGCCGAGTGAATTAAAAAGCCCGCTTTCGCGGGCTTTTTATGTAACAAGTTGTCTATCTGCTAGCGCAGCTGGTAACGCCTGCGAGCCAGTAGCAACCCCGCCATCATTAGTAGCAACAACAATGAGGCATCAGCTGACCCGTCGGTAGCAACGGTACAACCACCGCCTCCACCACCATTTGAGGACGGAGTTACAACAGCTACCGCGTTGAGCGTTATCGGGTCAGAAGATACAGTAACAGTCACCTCTCCATTGTCGATTACCGCCACCACCGCCGCACTGCCCACCGTATTGCCTGCGGTTAAAGTCGCCTTATAAACACCACTGCCGTGCTCAACAAAGGTGCCAACTCCCGCCCCTGAAATATCCACACTGGCAGACACAGACATATGTTCTAAGCCAACGCCCTCGGCGTCCAACACAGTGATAGTAACAGTCGCACTGGCAGTACCATTGGCCGTTAACTGCGCACTGGACAGGGTAATTTCACTACTGTCACTGGGCGTGCCAATGTACTTGATCGCGATACCACCTGGGTCAACTAGCGTACCATTAGCAACACCATCGGCATCGTTCGGGCCACCATCTTCGACCAGCAACGCCAAGCAGTTATCACCCACAGTTAGTCCTAGCGTATAAGCATCACTGCCTAGTTCTGGACAGACACCCTCAACAGACATCGTCGAGCTAAGTCCATTGGCGCCGTTCTCGACAAAGTTAGCCCAACCACCAAGAGTACTGTACTTGCGGTATACCGCACCCTCAGGGAGACCTACTGATAATGGCACCACTAGCGTATAGCTGTGACCAAATTCAGCACCGGTTGCTGCAAAGTCAATCAATGCCTCGGGATAGTCGTAGCTGGTATCACCAACGTCGGTCAACGCGGCAATTTCTTCTTCAGTGATCGACACATTGTTATCTCCCGCACCTAAGGCAACACTACCCAGTATCAAGGTGGTGCCAGGCTCTGACTCTACTGTTGCGCCGCCATCTCCAGCTGGAATAAGGTTAGATTCAACAATATTATCCGCATAATCTGGGATACCATCACCATCACTATCACCCGCACCCTCCTCAGCATCTGAGATGCCATCACCATCAATGTCAGACTTTTCAGACAACTCCGGCGCTTGGGCGAGTACATTCATGTTCACCGCGACCGATACGCTGTCAACACTATCATTGACATCAACTGCCACTAGGTAAACCCCAGCCAGATCAGAGGGATCAATCTCTAGAACCTCATAGGGAAACTCAGAACCTTCGCCATCAACCACAACTACAGTGGCATCAGGTAAGGTCAGTAGAGCGTTAGTCCAATCTACTGTATGAGTATCTGCCGCGTTAATATCAACAATCTCTGGCTTAATAATCACAATACCTGCCTTTTGAGAAATCGTTGAGCCATCAACCTCCGCCTGAGATACCTGTAAAATCACCTGTGGTGGTAGGTTCTCCTCAACAATGGTAATCACCTGCTCTGAACTCACACCCAGTGCAGCGTTAGTCGCCTCACCTAAAGTAATCACCACGCTCTCTTCAGACTCAGCAACCGCATCAGCAGTGATACTCAAGCTAACACTAGCCATGGTGCCTTCGGTAATGGTTACGCTACCAGTCGAGCCCACACTGTAATCCTCCCCTTCAACCGCAGTACCGCTAACGGTAAAGGGTACTGTCACCGGATAATCTGCAGCCTGACCACTCAGTAGAACTTCGATATCAAGACTGTCCCCTTCCGTGGTCCTGATAGCGGTTGCTAGATTAACCAAAGGATGTATCTTAAGGCTCTGCGTGGCAATCACCGTAAGACCTGCACTAGTGGCTGACCACTCAATCTCGTGATTACCCGACTGGAAAGGACCAGTCTGATCAGCAACTATATCAATCGCGTTACCATCACCATCTGCGGCAACGGCAATACCTTCTGGGTCTAAGTTCACACCCGTTAGATAACCCATCGCATTAACCACTCGATCATCAGGAATGACTAAAGTAACCGTGGCAGGTTCAACCGCCGCGGTCCAGAAATAACCCGTACGTCCAGCTCCACCTTGCTTGTCAGTCGCAGAAACACGATATTTATGGGATCTAGCAACCTCATAACTCGCCGGGGAGTCCAGAGTAACAAC
>MDTF01012973.1_pt1 | contig 13043 bp, 15 predicted proteins | sample 811191 | NCBI WGS metagenome assembly MDTF01 (sample SAMN05326649, study PRJNA326480) | marine metagenome | isolation source: seawater | place: Southern Ocean | collected 2011
TCAATAGTTGGTCCTAATGCTTTACAAGGTCCACACCATGCAGCTGAAAAGTATAATAATTTATTCATTGTTTAATTTATTTATTTGTTATTTATTAATTCTCTTATTTGCTTATCAATATCTTTTGTTTTAATAGTACCAGATAGTGATTTATCGTTACCTAATTTTTTGGGCATTATTATAACATCCCTCTTACCATAACATTCCTGAATTATAATTAATAATTTGAATTTAGAAACCTTATTACTATACAATATAGTTAAAATAGGTGTAATATCCCAATTATCAATAATAATTTTACATTGTTTAGCCCACTCTAATGAAGTAACCCCATTCCAAATAGCTTCAGTATAACCATCAACCTCACCTTTTTGAGATAAAAACCACTCTAGTAAACTAACATTTGAATTTAATTCAGGTCCAATTATTGATGTTTGTATTATTTTAGTTGTTTCACAATAATCTTTTATATAATCAGTTGCTCTTTTTTTACTCAAACCATAATTACTATTATCAAATTCACAATCAGTAGCAGGATGAATAACTTTACAATTAGTATTTGCATTCAACCAAATAGGTATCTGCCAATTTATATCAAATTCATTTGTTTTTTGTGGTATGGCTCCAATACAATTAATAATAAAATCAACACCATCAAACATATCTTTACTCCAATCCGGAAATCTGTCATCAATGGTTACTACTTCATAATTATTGCTAAATACTTTATGAACCATATGACCTAACATACCTTTATGTCCTAATACTAATATTTTCATTTCCAAAGTATTTGTTTATTCCTATTAATTTTTTTAAGTATTGATAATCCTGGGTTGAAAGGTAATGTTACTATTTCCCATTCATCAATATAGTTTTGTTTTATATGTAATGCTGTTTTCCAGGCATCATCACAAAATTTAGGTGATGTAAATTCTTTACAATAAGGAGCAGTGTCATGTAAAAATATAAAACCTTCCTCTATTACATACTTTTTTACATTATTAAAATCTTTTAATGATTGTTCATAACTATGATCAGCATCTATAAAAACCATATCAAACTGACAATCACTGATGTTATTAAAATAGTCATCAGTTGTAGTTACATGAATTGTGGTATTTGATGGAGCTTTAAATTGAGGACTAACTAAATCAACACCTGTAACTTTATTACTCCAATGAGCAACTTTTAATAATGATTCCCCAGTTCTAACTCCTAATTCTAAATAATGTTCTGGTTTAATCCAACTAGCCATAAATTCTAAAAAATGAATATGGTCAAACGTTTCTGCTGGTGATGGAATATTTCTTAAATATATTGGTTTCATCTATGTGATTTAGTTATGTATAATTTACTACCATTTTTACATTTAATGTAAGCATTAGGATAAGGGTCAGTTAACATTCTGATTTTATTGTGTAAATGTTCTGCTGTATTATTTTCGATTTCGTCAATTGTTATTTCAGAATCATTTGGCTTACGTCTTTTACAATTAGTTGCTTGTTTATTATCTTGTTTCTTTAATAAATATCCTTTTGTAATAATATCATATGTAGAGGAAAAACCTAAATCACTCATTCTTTTAAATATATCTTTAATATTACCTTCTAATGAAAGTGGTAATTGTGATATTATATCTCCATCATCTAATCCTTTACCCATTTTAAATATAGTAACTGCTGATGTTATAACTCCATCTATAATTTGGTTTTGTATAGGAGATCCCCCTCTGTATTTAGGTAATGGTGAAGGATGCAAACATAAAGATGTATATTTATTTAATATTACATCTGGTACAATCCAACTCCAACCATACCATAATATTAAATCAGGATTAAATTCAGTAATGTCTTCTATACCAGTAAAATCAGATTTATTATTAATAATTTTAAATTCACAGTTAGGAAGGGCTTTATTTAAAGAATTGTAAATGTCAGTAGCCCAACTTCTATATGTTATACATAATATTTTTTTCATATAGTTAAATCTTGTGATGCATCATATCTAGGTATTTCCAACATAGATGTATTAATATTAAGTTTTTGTTTTACAGTTGTAAAAGCATACTTACAACCATAATCTTTTAAGATATCTAATGTATCATGATTATAGTCTCCATTTGGATATGAAAAAACAATATTTTCATTATAAAACTTTTTAACATAGTCTAATGATTGAATAATATCATTTTTTTGGTTTGGGATTGTTGTTAAAGGTGATGATACAAAACCATGTCCACCAATTTCATGTCCACCCTTAACCATTTCATATATTTGTTTTTCATTTAAATAAAAATCATTACAGAATGCTGTTTCATCTCTAGTTACAAGGCTATTAAATAATTTATTAGTTATATCTCCATTATCATAATATCTTAAAATATTAGTAACAAATACCATTTCAGGTGTCCACCAATTATCTTTCCATTTTGACACTGAGTACTTATCCCATAAATGTTTATCAGAAACATCAAGTGGTGTTAAATCTAATATAAGTTTAACTAATTCTTTTTCGTTTATTGATGCTAATATAAATTGAATTTTATGAGTATTCATTATTACTCTATCTCTAACTGCCTGTGTTGGTATTAAAAAAGTACCAGGTAATCCTAAATCACTTAATATTTCAGCAACATGATAGTGGTCTTTTAATCCATCATCAAATGTTAACACAGCATGTTTACCATTAGATATTTTTAGACTAGGTATTTCAGATGAACTAATTATATTATATTCTTCAATTAAATAATCTAATTTATCTTTAAATTCATCTACAGTCATAAACGATTTTAATTTATATCTATTTATGTACTTAGTATCGTCATGATTTCTAATATCATGAAACATAAAGGCTTTTATCATATTTTAAAATAATTATAACTTTTTAACATTTGTCTTAACTCGTCTTTAGATATAACAACATCATCACTACCAAATTTATCATTAATAGTTTCGGCTTCATTACATGACACTCTAAGACTATCTTTAGCCATATCTTTATAATGCATGTAATAAACATCATTAAGTTTATCATAATATGTTCTAGGTGCTTCTTCTTTAGCAATCATTATTTCATGTAATTTTTCTGATATTCTAGGTTCGCCTATATTATATTGTAATCCAAGATCTTCATCAAATATTTCAAATAAATCTTTAACTAAAAATGATTTTAAATTAGGTACAACATTATAACCACTTACTTCTAACCCATATTCAATTAAATCCATTGCATCTTTAATATCAATCATAAAACGAGTCATTTTATCTGAATATAAAGTAAGTGGATAACCCCTATTTATAGAATCCCAAATTAATGGTATTATACTACCTGTTGAGTTTAAAACATTACCATAAATAGCAGATGATAGTTTAACATTTGATTTTTCAGCATTTACTATAAATGACTCACCAGCTATAAACTTCATTGAACCATATAATGTAGTAGCTGCTCTTGATTTATCAGATGATATAAAACATGCGGCTTTCATATTATTTTCTTCAGCAGCCCTTCTAGAGTTTATAGCACCATCAATTAATACCCTAACCCCTTCCTCAACGTTTTGATCTACAGCTTCAATTTGTTTTAATGAGGCAGCAAATATCCCAATAGTATGGTTAGCAGATGCTCGTTTTAGTAAATCAAAATTACGAACATCACCAATGACACAAGTAATATTAGGAAACCTTTTTTTAAGATAATAATGTTTTGCTTCATCTCTTGAGTAAACTGTAATATCGTTATGTTTGTAATAACGAGCAACTAAATTAGACCCTAAATAACCAGCTCCTCCTGTTATAAATATTTTTTCTCCAATCATTTTATTATTTTTATTTGTGGGAATGGAATTACATATGGAATTCCTAAATGTTTTGTTTTCTCTATAATCATATCTGCAAAATTCCAAGCAAATATTAAAATGTAATCAACATCAACTTCAATATCTTCTGGAGGGTAAATTGGTATTTTACCATTTGATGTAAACCTATTATATCTTTCAGGTGACTCATCAATTATATAAGCAATATTTGTATCATCTAAATCTAATGTTCCTACTACTACATTAGCTCTTCCAGATGCTCCATATCCAATTATCTTTTTACATTTATTTTCCTCTAAAAATTCCTTTAAATTATTTAAAGAGTTTTCAATTGATAAAGAAAATTTGCTTAAATCATCATAGTTTCTTTCATTTTCAATTAATTGATCTACTTTAAAATTCCTTATAATAGAATGATCCTTAGTTGCTATTACTCTAATAGATCCTCCATGTATTGGTATTCTTTCTACATCAATTATTTTTAATCCATGTTTAGATAGTAAATTATTTAGACTAGTAAGTGTATAATAGAACAAATGTTCATGATACATAAAATCAAATTGGAACTTATCAACTAAATCTACTAAATATTGTACCTCAAATATAAATTTACCATCTTTTTTTAAAGCAAATTCAACACCCTTAACTACAGAATTAATATCTGTTATATGAGCAAAAGTATTACTGGCTAAAATGTAATCATATTTATTAGCCCAACCTTTTTTACTAGCAAATTCATAATTAAAAAAGTCATCAATTAAGTTTAAATTCTTTTTCCTACCTAATTCAACTATATTAGTAGCTGGGTCGATTCCAACTGTGTTATTAATACCTCGTTTTTTTAAGGCATCTAATAAAGGACCATCATTACATCCAAATTCTAATATTTGTGTATCATTAGTTACTTTTTCTTTAGTTATTAACCAATCTGCATATTGATTAAAATGTTTTTGCATCCCTACAGATGAAATATATCTATAATCTTTAAATAGCACATCAGGCTCAATTAACGTATCTGTTTGTACTAATTTACAATTAGGACACATTATAATGGATAATGGATATTTATTAATATTATTTTTATCTGCCTCTAAAGGAAAACTACCAGCTAATGGTATGTCTCCAAAATTATATATGGTATCAAAATCTTCATTACTACAACAAGCGCATTCTTTTCTTTTATTCATATGTATGTTTTTGAGTTTTTATATCAAACCTGTGTTTTTGTTTCATTATTCTACTATGGAATTTCTTCGTACTTAATAAGTGATTTATGTTAATTAATTCATTATTTGAATTATAAAATCCAATCTTTGATCCAATATCAACTATTTTAGGTTTAGTTAATGAAATATCTTCTCCATCAATATTAAATATAACTTTATTTTTTATAGTATAAATAATTATATAATCATAATCATAAAATAATTCAAACTCATCATTAATATTATTAACATTCCAAATGTATTCATCTTCTATTTCTTTAAATTCAACTTCATCTTCTACTAAATCCTCAAATACTTCATATTTAAAATCTTTTAATAATACCCCTAAATAGGTTTCTGAGTCATACTTATTATCAATATAATCTTGTTTATTAAATAATTCAGTTAATCTAAAAAAGTCATTGCTATTAAGAGTAAAATAGATTAAAGATGGAAATCTTACATTACCATCCTTCCACATAACAGTACTCATTATATTGCTTGTTGAATCACCTAACATCTTAGGAGTAAGTTTTACATCGTAATTAATAATAGTTAAATTAGTATAATCTAATGTTTTACAAAATGCTGACATTTTTGAATATTGATTTAAAACTGTCCAACCATAATCTGGAATGTATGATCTTAATTCCCAAAATGTACCATCAAGACCATTAACCATTTCAGGAACCCAAACAGTCTTCCAAAATTTCAAAGCCCTTTCAGGGTAATGTAATATAGGATTACTTTCATCATATATAAAATAATCAATTGATTTTAATATCTCTTCATCTAAAGGAATATGGGATGATACTAATACTCTAAACCCATTTTGTTTTAATGTAGTAATGTTCTGTTTTAATAATTCTAGCTTTTCATTGTTGTCACAATGGCTAGTTATACAAAATAAATTAGTCTTCATAGTTATATGCTAGTTCTACTGATGATATTGCATTCAATATAAGTAATTCTCTTGGTATCTCCCAATTATTTATTACTACTTTTATTAAATCATCTTCTACATATTTATTAAATTGAAGATGATCTATAGGGAAATAAATCATATGATTAGAACTAAATGAACCATGTTCTCCATCATAAGGATAAACAATGGACTTATGAATTAATTCACCTTTTAAATATATTTCAACATTTAGATCTATAGTCATTTGCCATAATAGTAATATCTTTTTATCAGTATAAGCAATATCACCATTCACATGAACTATTTCATGACCAATAAACCAATAATAATCATCTTTTTGAAATTTGTCTAAAATATTGCCTTCCATTACAACACTAGTTTTAATCCATCCATTTACTCTATCTGGACCTTCCCATTCTATAGTAGGTACTATTTTACTATTTTCATTTACAAAAAATCGAAATAAATACTCTTCAGCAATAGTTTCACCTATTTCTAGAGTATAATGCTCTTTAGTAATTGAATTTATATTATCAATAAATGGTTTAATTTTTAATCCAAACCAAGCCATATACATTGCATCTATATTAACACCTGCACGTTCACCAGTATATTCTAATATTATACTATCATGTGTTTTTAAATCTTCATTAAAATCCTCAATCATTTGATCCTCAACTACTAAATCATAATTTAACACAAATGCTTCATCATAACCTAAATTACTTGCAAATAAAAGACCTCTTTTAATTTGCTGAATTGCAGCATATCCATAATCAACAGCATGTGTATTAATTTTAAGTGCTAATTCACCAGCAATTCTCCACCTTCTCCAATTTACCATAGACCTTCCATTTTCAGGTCCTAATATTGGATTACTATAATCATAAATTGAATAATTGGTTAGTTTATTGATTGACTTATGAATAGGATAATGTGAAAATAAAATAATATCAGTATCATATTTTTGTAATCTTTTTAAAGTATTTTCTAATTCAATTTTCTTTTCTGTAGTATCACAATAAGCTGTGACTAAAAAGCATCGTTTATTTGTCATAACAGTGTGTATAAGGTGTATTATCTTGTTTTATATTATATTTACTTATGCTTTCATATTCTACATAATTAGTAGTTGGATCGTTAGATATAAACCATCTACCATTAGAGTTTAATATTTGATTTATGATTTCCTCTTCAGATTTATATAATTTTAATAAATCCATTTTTCGATTTAAAATATATCCATTAATTTTAACTGGTGATTTCCCAAATACATAAAAATTATCAATAGTACTAGGTGAGGTTTCTGCTAAACAATTCTTTACTCTATCATGAATTAATTTATGTTGAGGATGACCATACTCCCCAACTGGATTATGTGTTACTATTTTCTTCCATTCTCTTGAATTAATTATATCATCTAATTTATCATACGTTTGAGTTGGATGAAGTGTATCTTCATAATCTAATATTTCCCAAGAGCATATATTTATTTTTTCCATTACTGTTTCAAACTCTAGTATTCTGTCTTTATTTGTTGGATTAGTAACACAAACTACTTTATAATCTGAACCATAATTCATTAATTCTATTCCTCCAAATATTAACTCATCATCTGGATGAGCTATAATCATAAGTTTAGTTGCTTGATAATCATTAAATGCCTCACTTAATATTTTAGCATTCTTAGGTGTTACTGATGGATCAGGTCCATGAATAAATAATACTTCATTTGTGGCTTCATCAAACATATTATCCCACCCTTTTTCAAGATAATATCTATTTTTTACCTTAAGATCTTCATTAGGACTATAAAAATTATTCCAAGTAATAGGTAAATATTTATCTTTACCTTCCTCCCATAAAATACAATTTGCAACTCGTTCTTCTGAAAAAGCATTATCATCAACCCAAATTTTAATACTATGACTATTTAATTCTTCATTCCATTTAAGGCACTTATTAAAAAACGGGATGCTTTTACTATCATAAAAGTAAAACCCAGTAGCAATTATTCTATTATTAGGATTTCTATCTATATTTTTAATACTAGCTAATTCAGAACCATAAGATCCTTCTAATCTGATATTATTAATAACTCTCCAATTATTTATATTTTGATGAAAATATCTCATAAATAGTGGATAATCTTCTAAAGCATTTACATATGTCAATGATTTATCTATATGCTCAGTAACAAAAGCATCACCATCTACCCAAGCATACTTATCATAATCTAAATCTAATGAATCTAGACTAGCTAAATATTTAGCAAAATAAATTGAATAATCTTTATCTAATAAATCAACTTCACTGTTTATACTGTTTCTTTTAAATCTAGTAAAATCAATTCTTTTATTAATAACATTAGGTAAGTTAATATTCGAGTCACAATTAAACCCATAGACTATAAGTTTATAATTAGAATATTTTAATAAACTTTTAGCAAGTACTTCAATCATAGGTAAATACCCCTTATCTCCTCCTGTTATCCAAACAAATTTCATATAATTATTTTTTTAAATATTTTAAATAGTTAAAAGTACCATCTACAACATTATATGTAGGATTCCACCCTGGTATTCTCATATTTCTATCAGCGCATGTGTGATATTGATACCAACTAGGTATTTTATCTTCAGTAGTATAATCATATTTAATGTCCATACCATCAACTAGATCCTCAAATGATGATGCTGTTCCATAACCAACATCAAAGACACCTCTATCTAATTTAAAAGCTGCTAAATTAGCCTTAACTACATCTTTAATGTATACAAAATCTCTTAATGGTTTTTTAGGAAATAGTGTAAATGATCCTTTTTTATAAGCTTGATAAGCAACAGATGCCATTTTACCTTTATGTTCTTCACCAGGACCATAAACATTAAAGTATCTAAGTGCTACAAATTTTTCACATGCTTTTAAACCATATTCCTCAGCTAATTTTTTAGACCAACCATAAATGTTAGTAGGTAAACCATCACCTAAACCATAAGTTGCAGCTGAACTAGAATAAACTACTTTTTTATCATATTTTCTAGCTAAATCAAATATATCTTTACTTAAGGTATAATTATAATACAACATTTTATTGCAATCATGTATAGTTGTGTCTGATATAGCTCCAACATGAAATATTCCATCACATTGTTTAACTATACTTTCTAATTGACCATACTCAGGTGCACTATTTGTAGACTCATCAACATCTAAAGTCCAAACATGCCAACCTAATTCTTTAAATTCTTTTAATAGGTTACTACCTATAAATCCCTTACTACCAGTTAATAATACTTTCATATCCATTTTTTAATTTTATCAAATACTAATTCAGGTGTTATACTTGTATGACACTCAAACTGTTTATCAGTATTTTGATGTTTAGGGCAATTATTCCAATCGCCAATATCAATAGGTTCAGTATGCCAACAACCGTGACATACATCCTTATTAGTTATTCTTATATAATCCTCTTCATTTAAATCAAACTCGTTCCAATCCTCTGTAAAATTAGCAATCATTGCTACAGGTTTTCCTAAAGCATGAGCAACCCAAGCCATTCCAGATGACAATCCAATATAAAACTCTGAATGCTCTATATAATTTATGACCTCTTTTAAATCCATCCCAGTTTTATTTACTGAGTTTTTAGGTAATACGTTAAAATGTGGAGGAATTCCAAATTCTTCATGTAATTCTAAACACACAGGTGTTAAATTAGACTTACGAAGCATTTTACTTAATTTATTCCAATATAATGATTCACCTTGTACTTCTTCACCATCAGGATGATTCCAATATTTCATTTGTAAAGTAGAATGGATTCCAAAAGTAACGTATTTATTTTTTACAGGTCTTTTCTTTTTAAAACTATCAATTCTAGGTCTTATATAATAATAATCATCTTTAAATCCTAATTGTTCAGCCATATATTGTTGTAATGGTTTACTAAAATCATGACTAATATCAATTACATGATGGAATTCCTTTTTATGTTTGTCTGTAAATATTACACTAGGATATGTTACCTTAAATAAATTACTAAAATGTTTTGGGCCTTTTAAATATATTTGAACATCATTCTTAATAGCATACATATTTAAATAAGGCATTATAGCTATAGTATCACCTAATGAACTAGAATGTAAATCAACTAGATGGTTTTTTTTTTGAATGTGAGATTTGCTTAAAAATATTTTATTGTCTAATCTTTTTTTAACACTGTCTATAAATTCACCATTTATTTTTATATTTAATGAATCTTTAACATATGATTCATTTATAGAACACCACATATTATTTTTTATAGTATCACTATGTAGAATTGTATTAGTTTCAATATCCCAAAACTCGACTCTATACAATTTATTAGTTTTACCTTTAATTTCAACTTTAGGACTTGGTTTATACTCAATATGGATTTCATTATCATCCTTTTCTTCAAAATTATCTAATAAGTCTTGTAATGTGTCTCTACCTACCTCAGCAACAGTATCCCAATTATATTTTGCGTGTATGATGTTGGCATCTATAATTGCTTGTTCTTTATGTTTATCATAATTTTCATATGCATCACGCATTACTTTAGATAAATCATTAAAATCTGGTTCATAAAAATTACCAGGTAAAACACCACCTTCTAAACTATGAGTATAACCATCATACTTATTTCCTTGACATGGTTTTTCTCCTAACACTTTAACAGGAAGACCTTTACCCTCAGCAAATTCTAATTGAGCCGAGCAATTAGAGTATATTGAAGGTGTACCACAAGACATAGCTTCAATTAAAGGTAAATTCCACCCTTCACTTCTAGCACAAGATAAAAACACATTACCTTTTTTTAAATATGAAACATAGTCTTCTTTAGATACAAATGATATAAATTTCAGTCTTGGATCTGCTTGTATATTATATTTTTTAATTCTTTCTTCAGTCGTATTACAGGCATCAGCATAAAAACCATATCTATTATCAACAGACAGTATTAAATCTACAGGATCAGATTCATCAAACGTTTTTAGAAATGTTTCTATAATTTCTTTAGTTGATTTTCTATAATCCCATCTACCAAAATGTATAAATTTAAACCTTCCATCATTATACTCATTAGGAATGTTTTTAGTCTCTTCTAAATTATAAGTATTTATATCAACTCCCTCAGGTACTACTTTAACTCGTGTAGGATCAGCACCTTGTTTTATAGTACATTGTCTTTGCCACTGTGAAGGAACCCAAATTTGATCGTATTCTAATAACTTATCAAAAAACACTTGAGGTTGTTCAGTAGATTCCCAAACATTATAACCTATTTTAGGTCCTGTAAAATCATCCCAATAATAGTTATGATTTGTTTCTTGTAGTACTATATTTACATTATGTACAAATTCATTTTTATATTCAGAGTATATAGGATGATCATGTCTTAAACCTTTGCTTTGATCTTCCCATAATGATTGTAATGATAATATTTTTTTATCAGTATCATTTAAATAATCTTCACTATTATGTGGCTCATCAACATTTCCAGCCCAATCATCACCTATTGTAAAATTTCTAACCTTAACATCTATTAATTTAGATAAATGTCTAAAAAAGTCACGAGTATGGTTATTATAACCACCCTTACCAATATAACTTCCATGTGCTAAAACTTTTGGTTTTTTATCTTCCAAATTGATTTAATTTATTTAATGTGTCTGTGTTTATACCTACTAACTCAGCTACGTGAAAATACAACTTCTCAGTTGTACCTCCAAACTCTTCCATAACTTCTTCAATCTTATCTTTACTTATTTTAAATTCTTTTTTTAATTTTGCTTTTAAATCACCCATTCTATCATGCTCTGTCTTCATACCATCTTCATACAGCTTATTATAGCGCTTTCTCGCGCGTGTTTCGATGTCTAAATATAGATAATCGTTCATGTAATTTTCACTATGATAATTTTCCCTAAATTCCTTCTGTTCATCACGCATCCAAGCTAATTCCCATTCAGCTTGTTGAAAATAAGCTGGGTATTCAAAGTCACCATTTCTTATTTTATCTAATAGTGTAGCTTTATAAGGTAATGACTTATGGATTCTAAATCGCCTCCACCAATAAAATGGTGTTCGTTTTCTATGTGTTGGTTTAGTTGGTATCATATTCCTAAATATTTTTTATATTTACTATCCATCTTATCATAATACTTTGTATTCTTCATACTTTTATGTGCGTAATATATGTCCTTTTTATCGTTTATCAAAACCATAAAACAAGGAGCTAATGATCTAGCATTAAAACCATCCACTTCTAACTTATCATTAGGATTTATACATAATGCCTTCCAGTTACTTAAATCTAATGTTTTTAATGTACTGTTTAAGAATTTTTGGTAACGTTTAGTTTCTCTTTCGTCTAACTCATTATTTTGTATAAAAACTGCTGAATTTTTACCAGATTCTACAAAGTTATGCATACAAACTATAAAATCATTGTCACTACTTAAAGTATCTATGTAAATTTGATTGGATTCACGTTCTTTTTTAGCAAAAGGACAAGTAGGCATGCCATTATATTCATCTCTTGGTATTTCTAAAACATTTTCTATATAATCTAATACCTTTAGAACCATCTCCATTTAATCTTAATAATTCCTAAATATAAATTTAATTCAGCCCAATCTTCTTCCACCACATCATCCTTACTATAATAGGTCATACCTACTAAAAAACCATCTCCTATACTTACAACTTCAACATCATATTTTACACCTTCCATTATTTTATTGGTTTAGTTATTAATTCTATATTAAAAGTCCCATCATATATTATTCCTATTACTTTAACTTTCGTTTCATTTTCTAGTTCTTCGATTTGTGTTTTCAATTCATTCCTTACAAAATAACCTGATGGTTCACCTCTATCTTCACTGACATCTAAAAATATTCGTTGTGCTTTACTTTCCATAATTATCAAATTTAATCGTGTTTTACTCGCATATACATGCGATTTAACACATTACTAATTCATTTTCATACCAGTTGTCGCTAAAATATTTACACGCGATTTAACGAAAACGTCTGCCTTTCTTCAATTTACCTTTTACAAA
>MDTF01004796.1_pt1 | contig 13025 bp, 13 predicted proteins | sample 811191 | NCBI WGS metagenome assembly MDTF01 (sample SAMN05326649, study PRJNA326480) | marine metagenome | isolation source: seawater | place: Southern Ocean | collected 2011
ATTACCAGAGGGTGAGGATGCTTTGTTGCTGGTTCTAGCGGCTGATCATGTGATTCAAGATGAAGCGGCATTCACCAAGACGGTAATGAATGCAATCCCCTTAGCAGAAGCTGGCAAGCTAGTCACCTTCGGTATCGTTGCTCATGAACCGAATACAGGTTATGGCTATATCAAGAAGGGTCAATCTCAGGGTCCTGGGTTTGCTGTCGATGCGTTTGTCGAAAAACCCTCTATTGAAGTCGCAAAAGAGTACCTCGAATCAGGTGACTACTTCTGGAACAGTGGCATGTTCCTATTTAAGGCTAGCCGTTACCTAGAAGAGCTTAAAAAATACCGCTCAGATATTTACGAGGCTTGCCAGTTATCAATGGAAGGTACCTCAAGAGATAATGATTTTTTGAGAGTGAATGAAGCGGCATTCGATGCATGCCCCAGTGATTCTATTGACTATGCTGTTATGGAGGAAACTGCTGATGCGGTCGTAGTTCCGATGGATGCTGGTTGGAGTGATATAGGGTCTTGGTCATCCTTGTGGGATATTAGCGAAAAAGATGGCAACGGCAATGCCACATGTGGCGATGTTATGCTTCATGAGTCAAACAACTCCTATGTAAGAACTGATGGGAAGTTAGTTGCGGCAATTGGTGTTGATGATTTAGTAATTGTATCGACTAAAGATGTTTTGGTTGTGGCTCACAAGAATCGAGTTCAAGACGTAAAAGTTATCGCACAAAAATTAAAGAGTGAATCGAGACCTGAGTGGGAACAGCATAGAGAAGTTTATCGACCCTGGGGAAAATATGACTCGATTGATAGTGATGATGGGTATCAAGTTAAACGGTTAACAGTTAATCCGGGAGCAAAGTTAAGCGTGCAAATGCATTATCATCGCTCCGAGCATTGGGTCATAGTGACGGGTGGTGCGCGCGTCCATTACGGAGATGAAACCCTTGATCTTGGTGTGAATCAGTCGACTTATCATGGTAAGGAAGTAGTTCATGCTCTAGAGAATATTGGGGATGAGCCTTTGGAGCTAATAGAAGTTCAGGTAGGAAGCTACCTTGGTGAGGATGATATTGTCCGTTTTGATGATAAATATGGGCGAGCATAGTTATGATTGGGTAAGCCGTAGATTAAAGCTCACTGTGTCTTTTAAGACTAAAATTTTAAGGGAAATTTATGCTAAATAATAAAGCGGTATTAATAACTGGTGGTACTGGATCTTTTGGAAAAAAATTCATTGAAACGATATTGGCCAGATATCCTTTAGTAAAGAAAATTATTATCTACTCGCGGGACGAATTAAAACAGTCGGATCTTAAGCAAAAATATCCTGAAACTACGTATCCTCAATTACGCTTTTTTATTGGAGATGTGCGGGACAAGGATAGAATGAGAAGAGCTTGTGAAGGCGTCGATGTTATCATTCACGCTGCGGCGATTAAGCAAGTAGATACAGCGGAATACAACCCAACGGAATGTATCCGAACTAATATCGACGGCGCTGAAAATGTGATTTATGCTGCTCTGGATTGCGGCGTAAAAAATGTGGTGGCGTTATCAACTGACAAGGCATGCGCGCCTATAAATCTTTATGGTGCAACCAAGCTAGTATCAGACAAACTTTTTACAGCTGCAAATAATATCAAGGGGTCTAAAGATATTAAATTTAGCGTTGTTCGCTATGGAAACGTTATGGGTTCCAGAGGGTCGGTGATTCCTTTCTTTATGAAGAAAAAAAGTGAAGGGAGCATCCCAATTACTCATAAAGAAATGACCCGATTTAATATATCTTTGCAGGCCGGCGTTGACATGGTTATGTATGCCCTCAAAAATCATTTAGGAGGCGAAATTTTTGTGCCCAAAATTCCTTCCTATCGTATCTTGGATGTCGCTGAAGCAATTGCCCCGGGGGTAGAGCAAAAAGTGGTAGGAATTAGACCTGGTGAGAAGCTTCATGAAGAGATGATTACTGATACCGACTCCCTAAATACAATTGATTTAGTTCAGTATTATGCGATTCTTCCGTCTATCTCATTCACTTATACTGAACAAGATTATTTGAAGCACCATGAGGCCAAAAAAGTCCCATTTGGGTTTAGGTATAACTCTGGAACTAATACAGAGTGGGAAAGTGTAGAGACCTTAAAGTCTCTTATATGTGAACATGTAGATTCAAGTTTTAAAGCATAATGATTATGGAAAACTATGAGTTAGCTAGTCTATCGAGGTCGCTATGAAGCTAGCGTTAGGGACTGCACAGTTTGGAATCAATTATGGAGTTGCTAATTTGCAAGGGCAGGTATCTGAGGAAGATGCGGCGGATATTTTAAGGTTAGCTGCATCAGAGGGTATGAATATCTTGGATACGGCAGTCGCCTATGGGTCTGCTGAAGAAATATTGGGTAATATTGGGGTTAGAGGTTGGAACTGTATCACGAAGATTCCGCCAATTCCTAATGATGAATTATGCCCCAAAAGTTGGGTAGAAGCCCAAATAAGAGAATCATTAAAAAGATTAAAATTATCGCACTTGTCAGCTGTTTTACTGCATCAGCCAAGTGACATTTTGGGGTCGAAAGGAAAAGAATATTTAGCTGGCCTTGAAGAAATGAAAAAACAAGGTTTTGTAAGTAAGGTTGGTTATTCGATATATTCACCTGAAGTTCTTGAGGAGCTTACGGATGTTTTTTGGCCAGATGTTATCCAGACACCATATAATATTTTTGATCAACGAATTAAAACCTCTGGCTGGCTGGCTAAGTTAGGAGATAGAGGTACGAAGGTTCATGCGAGGTCCATCTTCTTACAAGGTTTATTGCTCATGGATCGAGATTCGAGGCCAAGCTACTTTAAAAAGTGGGAGAGGCACCTAAATTGTTGGGATAATTTGGTAAGTAGTCAAGAGCTAACAGCGATGGAGTGTGCCTTAAATTTTGTTGTAGAAGATGATCGGTTTGAAGCGGTAATCGTTGGAGTGGATACTGCTAAGCAACTTCGAGAATTGATTGGTGCATACGGCAAGCAATGCAAACTTTCTTTAGAGTCTTTAGGTGTCACAGAACCTGATTTTATTGAGCCGTTTAGGTGGTCGATAGTATGAAAGTGGTTGCTATTATTCAAGCTCGAATGGCGTCAACTCGGAGGCCGGAAAAGGTATTATTTGAAATCCTTGGCAAACCACTAATTGAGCATCTTATTACTCGTCTTAAGGCGGTTGAAAAACTCAATGAAATTGTTCTAGCTACAACGGAACAGCCTGAAGATGATGTCCTAGAAGACTGGGCGCAGGTTAACAGTTATTTTTGTTTTAGAGGATCGCAAGATAACGTGTTATCTCGGTTTTATCAGTGCGCAGTTAAGTGTAAAGCAGACGTCATTGTCCGAGTTACGGCTGACGACCCACTGAAAGACCCCGTGGTAATTGCTCATGCCATAGAGTTGTTTTTAAAAGATTCAGAGTTGGATTATGTGTCTAATACGATAAAGCCATCTTATCCCGAGGGTATTGATATTGAGGTTTTCAGCTTTTGGGCGCTAAAACAGGCTTATGAGTCTGCTATTAAAACCTCAGATTTGGAACACGTTACGCCCTACATCTGGAGGCATCCCCAAGATTTCCGTCTGCTCAATTTTGAAGCAAAAAATGATTTCAGTCATGTAAGGTTAACGGTTGACTATCAAGAAGATCTAAATGTGGTGTCGGAGGTTATGACGCATTTCAAAGATCAACCTTTGGTGGGCTATCAAGAGATAGTAGAGTACTTAAAGTGTAATCCTGAAATTTCAGCAGTAAACTCATCAATACTTCGCAATGAGGGCTACCTTCAATCTACAATTAATGAGGAATTAAATGAAAGATAGTATTAAAAATCGACTTTTTGGTAATGAAACTAAGTATGTGCAAGAAGTTCTTAGTACGGAATTTCGCACATCCTCTGGGGCGTTTATGATGAAGAGGCTGGAGGCTGCTTTTGCTGAGCGTTTCGATTCAAAGTATGCCATATCCTTTACTAATGGCACCGCCACGATGCATGCTTCTCTGGAAGCTATGGGAATAGGCGTGGGTGATGAGGTAATTGTTCCCCCTTTAACAATGTCAGCAACCAGTTTTGCTGTATTGCAGACTGGAGCAACCCCTATTTTCGCCGATGTTGATGATCGGACCTTTCAGATTGATCCTAAGTCAATAGAGCGTAAAATAACCAAAAATACTAAAGCTATAATCACCGTAGCATTGTATGGTTTGAGTCCAGATATGGACCCTATTTGTGCACTAGCGGATAAACATGGACTTTATATTGTTGAGGATAATGCGGAGTGTTTTCTTGGCTATTACAAAGGAAAAATAGCTGGAAAAAGCGGCCATTGTGCAAGCTTTAGCTTTCAAAGTTCAAAACATTTAAGTTCCGGAGAGGGTGGAATGATAATAACTGATGATCTTGAATTAGCTAACAAAATCCGAAGGATCCAGTCACTTGGTTATGCAGGTGTAAGTGCCAGCACGAGTAAGATTACAAAAAAAGATATCCAGGATCCCTCTTATGACCGTCATGTTACGATGGGCTGGAATTATAGAATGCCCGAGCTGTGCTGCGCTGTTGCGTTAGCCCAAGTTGAGAATATTTCTCCCCTTGTCGCTCGTCGTCAGGCAGTTGCAGAGATTTTTCAGTCGGCGACAATGGAGTTTCATGACTGGTTCACCCCTCAGCATGTACCTAAAGACTGTATCAATTCGTATTGGACTTGGGTCTGCAAGCTCGATACTTCAAAAGTAGACTGGCATCTTTTCAGAGATACATTTTCTGCAAATGGAGGCGATGGTGTTTACGGAGCGTGGAAGCTGACTTATTTAGAGCCAATGTTTGTTAATATGAATCTTCTTGGTAGAGAGCGGTTTATATCAGAGGAAAATAAAGCTTCATATAAATTGGGATGTTGTCCAACCGCAGAGCTTCTGCAGCCTAAATTAGTTCAGTTTAAGACTAATTATTGGGACATTGATCGCGCCTATGAGCAAGCGGCTATTTTAGTAAAATCGTTACGTCAATTGTCGCAATAGATGTGAGCATAAGTCCAGAGAATGTATTAATCATGGGAGCTTACGGCCGTTTGGGGACGGAGCTTAGTTTAATTTTAGCTAAATTTTATAATGTAGTAAGATTAGGTCGTAATAAAAATTCTCAAGTGTGTATAGAAATCCTAACGATTGAATCAATAGAGAAAGTACTGAGGGATCATGACATAGGAATTATTATCAATCTAATCGCAAACACAGACGTCGATGGTTGTGAGAATATCCCAGAGAAAGCATTTTTAGATAACGGTATTATTCCTCACTATATAAGTGCCGCTATGAACAGAGTTAGTGACGATATTTTTGTACTGCATGTTTCCACTGACCAGGTATATTCGGGTAAAACGTCTCATAAGGAAGATCAATGTAACCCATGTAATGTTTATGGGATATCCAAGTTTAGCGGGGAATTGTCAATTGCAAAATCTAGTAATGCTTGCATTTTAAGGACTAATTACTTCGGCTTATCTAGAGCTAATAACAGAAATAGCTACCTAGATTGGCTGACATCCTCTATTACAAAGGGGAAGGAGATATCACTGTTTCAAAATGTTTTTTTTACGCCGGTAGGTTGTGATCGTTTATGTTCTATGATCTGCATATTAATAAGGAAAAAGCTTACAGGTACTTATAATTTTGGTTCAAGCCGGGTGATTTCTAAGGCTGAGTTTGCTGAAATAGTTGCGAGGAAGCTTGGTATTGTTAATCCAAAATTTATCTATTCGAACTATTCTTCAACTTCAAATATCAAAAGACCGTTAGATATGAGTATGGACAGCAACAAACTATCTAATGAGTTACTGTTGGATCCTGTTATTGTTGAAGATGATATTTCTTTTGAATTAAGTAAGATAATTGTTAACTAATTGGTCAAGAACACTGCTAAGTATTTAATAGGAGAGGATGAACAAATGAATGGCGATAGTGTACTAGAAATTGGGGAAAGTAAGATTGGCCCTGGGCACAAAACATATTTCATAGCTGATATAGCCGCTAATCATGATGGGGACTTAGGTAGAGCTAAGGAATTAATATATCTGGCCGCTGAAGCTGGAGCTGATGCTGCAAAATTCCAGCACTTTCAGGCAGAAACCATAGTTAGTGATAAAGGCTTTAAGGATATGGGGGGGCAGCAATCGCACCAGTCTAAGTGGAAAAAAACTGTTAGCGAGGTATATAGGGACGCTAGCGTAAGCTTAAATTGGACCGAGGAGTTAAAAGACACTTGTGATAAAGTGGGAATTCCATTTTTTACCACTCCGTATTCTTTAGAAGTGATTGATGATCTAAATAGATTCGTTCCTGCATATAAAATCGGGTCTGGCGATATTACATGGAGAGATATGGTTGAGAAAGTAGCCGTACAAGATAAGCCTTACTTTTTGGCTTGTGGCGCGTCTACTCTAGATGAAGTTGTGGATGCAGTTACCTGGGCGTTGTCAATAAATAGTAAACTCGGCTTGATGCAGTGCAATACAAACTACACGGCCGAATTAGATAACTTTAAATATATTCATCTAAATGTTATAAAAACATTTAGAGAAATGTTTCCCTCAATGGTCATCGGGCTGAGCGATCACACTCCTGGGCATTCCACCGTATTGGGTGCAGTGGCTTTAGGCGCCTCAATGATCGAAAAACACTTTACTGATAACGTTTCTCGCTCGGGCCCAGACCATGCTTTCTCAATGGATCCAGAAACTTGGAGAGAAATGGTAGATCGTACTAGAGAACTTGAATTGTCGATGGGGACAGGTTTGAAAAAAGTAGAGGATAACGAGCTAGAGACCGTTGTAGTTCAGCGCAGATCTTTAAGAGCTAATGACCATTTGATTGCAGGCCATGTCATCAAAGAAGGCGATTTTGTACCTTTACGGCCTTGTCCAAAGGATGCTTTATCACCGTCTGAATCTCGTTTCATTGTTGGCACCATACTCCGGCATGACTTTCAAAAAGGTGACTACTTACGTGCTAAAGATATTGATTAAAAGGTTTCATGAATGGACGTGAGCATAATCATAACGACATTTAATTATGAGCTTTATCTCGAAGGCTGTATTAACTCTTGCCTGAATCAACTTCCTAGTGGGTTAGCTTACGAAGTCATAGTCGTTGATGATGGTAGTACCGACGACACTCCAAATATTTTGTCACGCTCTTACCCAGATCATCTCAGATCATATAGAATAAGTAATTCTGGTATTGAAATCGCATCAAATTATGGTTTTGACAAGGCAAAAGGTAAATACATTGTGCGAGTTGATGCTGATGATCTTTTACTGCCTAATTATCTTCAGGTTGTAGCAAAACACTTGTCCGTTACCTATGGGTTTCTTTATTCAAACTATAATGTAATCGATGGAAAAACTAAGTATGTTCGAGAGATTAAGTTACCAAGTTTTGAGCCTACAGAGATCCTAGCCAGAGGTGATTTTCTTGCTACAGGGACTTTATATAACGCTCAATTGATCAAAACCCTGCATGGATATAATATAAATATTGTGAATAGCGGATTAGAGAATTACGAGTTTATTTTGGATCTGCTGTTGGCCGGTGTGGTGGGGCAACGTATTCCGGAAGTCTTATTTAGCTACCGACGACATGCTAAAAATATATCCGAGTTGAAAAGAACTGAAATTATTAACAATGGAAAGAATATGTTCGTAAAAAGAAATCTCGGAAAATTCACTACAAATAAATTTCATCCATATGGTTTAGAGGTAGATTAGCTTTGCAAAAGATTTTAGTTATAGCTGCGCATCCAGATGATGAAATTCTTGGTTGTGGAGCAACTATACTTAAGTATTTACGGCAGGGAGCGCATGTGAGAGTTTTGTTTCTTGGTGAGGGTTCTACATGCCGTTATGCCGATCCAGCAGCAGCAGAGGCGCTAGAATCGATTAAGGAAAGAAATTCTTGGGCTATTGATGCTTTACAAGTATTAGGCGTAACTGATTTTAAATTTTGTGGTTTGCCGTGTGGTAGATTTGATCAGATTCCTATTATTGAAATAAATAAGTTGATTGAAGCGGACATTCGTCAATTTTCGCCCGATACCATTTTCACTCATTCGGATGGCGATTCAAATAATGACCACAGGATTGTCCATAGAGCGTCTATCATGGCGACTCGGCCCTGCTCGGAGCATATCGTTAATAGGTTATTCTGCTATGAGGTATTATCGTCAAGTGAGTGGGGTTTTCAGGATTCCTTTAGCCCTAATTTTTTTGTAGCGATTGACGAGCCTGATATTAATCAAAAATGGGCTGCTTTGGCGTGCTATCAAACAGAAATGCGTGACTACCCCTTTCCACGATCAAAGCAGGGGGTTTTAAATCAGGCAATGCAGCGAGGAATGCAGTCAGGCACACCATTTGCCGAGGCCTTTCAATTAGTAAGACAATTTGAATCATGAGACTTGCATGTATTGGTTATAGGGACTGGTCGTTAAATATCTACTCTAAAATAAAAGAAGAATTTCCACGCTATGATTTTTTAATCCAGACTTCAAAAGATACATATAGTGAGGAACAAATAGTAAAATTTAACCCCGACCTCGTCTTTTTCTATGGGTGGAGTGACATTATTGCTGCTGATTTGATTGAAAAGTATAAATGCCTGATGTTACATCCGTCTCCTCTTCCAAAGTATCGAGGTGGTAGCCCCATCCAAAATCAAATTATTAGGGGAGAAATTGACTCTGCGGTCACTATTTTTCTCATGGATAATGGAATTGACACCGGTCCTATTGCAAGGCAAGACTATTTAAGTTTAGAGGGTTCGCTTAACGACATATTTAGCCGGATAGAAACTATAGGGTATGAGTTAACGAAAGATATTTTGCTAAATGGGTTGGCATTAAAAGCGCAAGATCACACTAATGCCACAAGTTTTACAAGGCTGTATCCAAAGATGAGCGAAATAACAATAGAAGAGTTAACCCTCCAGTCGTCCCTATATCTGAGCAATAAAATTAGAATGTTGCAAGATCCATACCCGAACGCATTCTTAAAGACCAGTGACGGGAAAAAGTTAGTTTTCAAGCTCGTTGGTGTCGAAGACTAGTTCATCGTTTAGATGGAATAACAGCGGTAATTCGGCCTAACCGTTTTAGGGGTACCGGGTATATTTATTAAAATGCCGCAAAATAAGGCTATTCTGTGCGTCGATCTTTTATGAAAGGTATAGATAATGATCGGAAATTTACGATCTTTTAAAGATAAACATAAGGGCGAGACTTGTTATATTTTTGGTGATGGTCCTTCAATTAGATATTTTGATTACTCAAACTTCACTGATCATATTGCAATAAGTTGTGGTAACCAGATTGTCCATAAGAATTTTAATCAATTAAATGTCAGGTATTATTCGATTATTGAGCCTTATTTGTTCTACCCAAATTGGGTGTTGCGCTCAAAAAGGTTGCAGTATCTTAAGAAACATAGGCTAATGACAAATGAGTATCGTCGGGTAATTAAGGAAAGAAGTGACATAAATTTCTTTATCAATCTCTCAAATATATTCGCCATTAGTTCGCCAAATGTAACCTTCGCCCACAGTAGTCTAGTTAGGGGTTCTAAAAAGTTCGAAAAGATTTTTGAGAGCGGAGTCAACCCCTTCGCGGGCTCATTTTGCGCGAATTTATCTTTAGCTATGCTGATGGGATTTAAGAAGATTTATCTGGTAGGTTACGATGCATTTACGATTCAGCAGTCTCCTTACCGATGGTATGAAAAGACTTTCCCGGGACTCGATGTCGGTGCTCCTAGCACGCCCGTTAAGCATGATTTTCTCGAATTATACAAAGAGGAAATGGAGATTTTTAATATTTCACCAAATGGCACAATGTGTAATCTTAAAGACCAGAATTATGCCGAATATACAGGACATCCCCTTGCGTATAAGCAGAATTATGAAATTATTATTCCAGAGAAAATGGATTTAATTCGAAGGATGTACCCTAGCGTCTAAATGCTTTCGACGATTTATAAACTATTTATTAATTATAACGACATGATTAACCATTCTCGTTAGATAACCTAATAATATTATTGATGAATGATCAAATTTTTGTCTATGTATTTAAAATATAGTTTAAAAGGTATCAATAAATGGAAGAGAAGTTAAAAAAAGTTTTTGTGGCCGGTCATAATGGGATGGTTGGTACCGCGATTGTTAGGCTACTAACAACCCGGGATAAAGTCCAAATAATTACTAGGTCTCGTAATGAATTAGATCTTACTAATCAAGCGGACGTACGCTCGTTTTTTGATTCAGAAAAGCCTGACGAGGTTTATTTAGCTGCGGCAAAAGTTGGAGGAATTCTTGCGAATAATACTTATCCAGCTGAGTTTATTTACGACAATCTAATGATTGAGACAAATGTTATAGATGCCGCTTATCGATCGGGCGTTAAAAAGTTACTGTTCTTGGGATCTAGCTGTATTTATCCTAAATTTGCAGAGCAACCTATGGTCGAAGAAAGTATTTTAAGTGGCATATTAGAGTCTACAAATGAACCTTATGCTATTGCGAAAATTGCGGGAATTAAGTTGTGCGAAAGTTATAACCGGCAATATGGCGTTGACTACCGAAGTATTATGCCCACGAATCTTTACGGGCCAGGTGATAATTACCACGCTGCGAATAGTCACGTAATTCCGGCTTTAATTAGAAGATTTCATGAGGCCAAGGTTAATGGCGATAATACAGTAATCGTTTGGGGATCTGGGCTTCCAAGAAGAGAGTTTTTGTATGTCGACGATATGGCTGCGGCAAGTATTTTTGTGATGAAGCTCAATAAAAAGTCATATCAAACAGCTACAAAAGAAATGATTAGTCATCTGAACGTAGGTTTTGGGAGTGATATTACGATTAAAGAATTGTCGCAAAATATTGCTCAGATTGTCGGTTTCAACGGAACGATAAAGTTTGATTCTGCTAGACATGATGGTACGCCACAGAAACTTATGGATAGTCAGAAGTTGATAAATCTGGGTTGGCAGCCTCGTGTTGACTTAACTGAAGGATTATCTTTGGTTTATGCTGATTTTTGCAATAACGGGGTTCGGACTAAATGAAATTAGATCGTAAGGAGCAGGTATTATGAAGGCTGAAAAAATTCTAGTTACTGGGGGTGCTGGTTTTTTAGGGCAGTACGTTGTAAGAAATCTTAGAATAAAATATCCTACGTCTGAAATTATTATTCCAAGATCAAAAGATGTTGATTTCAGGAATAGAGAAGCCACTTTGAGTTATTTCCGTGAAATAAACCCTGATATAGTTATCGGCATCGCTGCGCGTCTTGGAGGAATCGAAGACAATAGAAAATACCCTGCAAATTACTTTTCTGACAACATGATGATTGGCATTAATACTATAGATGGAGCGAATCAATCAAATTCTTCAAAACTCATACTTATAGGAACTGTTTGTAGTTACCCCAAGATAACACCCGTCCCTTTTAGGGAAGAGGACTTATGGAACGGGTACCCAGAACCTACAAATGGAGCTTATGGGATCGCAAAGAAAGCCGTAACTGAGTATGCTCTGGCTGTTCATAAGCAATATGGATTAAGTGTAGTGAACCTTCTTTTGACCAATTTATATGGGCCAGGGGACGATTTTAGAGAGGAAACTTCGCATGTTATTCCCGCAATTATAAAAAAAATGCTGGAAGCTAAACGAAACAATGTTGAAGAGGTCATTGCTTGGGGAGATGGTTCACCTACAAGAGATTTTCTTTTCGTTAATGATGCGGCTAATGCAATTATTCAATCTATTGAGTGTTCATATGTTCATCCAATAAATGTTGGTAATGGCTTAGACATCAACATAAAGGATTTATACAGTTTTATACAACAAAAAGTGCGGTATGAAGGACGTGTTCACTGGGATACCTCCCGCCCTAATGGCCAACCAAAAAGACTTTTAGATATTTCAAAAGCTCGAGAGTATTTTATGTTTGAGCCTAAAGTTTCCTTCGAAGAAGGTATTGATAAAACAATCGATTGGTATTTACAAAATGAAAAGATGTTGGCTACCTTAAAAATAAAATATTCGTGATGGTTCTGTATGCTCGAAACTAGTATATCTAGAGTTGCGATTTACTAAACCTTTAGATGAAATCAACGAGAAAGGATTAAGAAGTATGGAAAGTAAAAAAATCGCATTGATTACCGGCATCACTGGCCAAGACGGATCATATTTAGCGGAGCTGTTACTTGAAAAGGGCTATATGGTTCATGGCGTAAAGAGAAGGTCGAGTTCATTTAATACCGAGCGTATAGATCATTTGTATCATGATAAACATGAGGAGAATGTTAATTTTAGGTTGCACTATGGTGATTTAACCGACACGTCTAACCTGATACGTATTGTCCAAGAAACTCAGCCGGATGAAATTTACAATTTGGGTGCCCAAAGCCATGTCGCCGTAAGTTTTGATAGTCCTGAATTTACTGCGGATGTTGATGGATTAGGTACGTTGCGGATATTAGAGGCAATTAGAATTCTAGGGTTGACTAAAAAAACGCGATTCTATCAAGCATCGACATCAGAATTATATGGTTTTGTTCAGGAGACCCCGCAAAAAGAGACTACACCTTTTTATCCAAGAAGTCCTTATGGTGTTGCTAAGTTATACGCATACTGGATAGTAGTTAATTATCGAGAGGCATATGGCATATATGCATGTAATGGAATTTTGTTCAACCACGAGAGTCCGAGAAGGGGTGAGACCTTTGTAACCAGAAAGATCACGAGAGCTCTTGCGAATGTTTCACAAGGATTAGAATCCTGTCTGTGGCTTGGGAATCTAGATGCTTTGCGTGATTGGGGTCATGCAAAAGACTTTGTTCGAATGCAGTGGATGATGCTTCAGCAAGAGCAGCCAGAGGATTTTGTTATAGCAACGGGGGTACAGCACAGTATTCGTCAGTTTGTGTTA
>MDTF01007394.1_pt1 | contig 13025 bp, 10 predicted proteins | sample 811191 | NCBI WGS metagenome assembly MDTF01 (sample SAMN05326649, study PRJNA326480) | marine metagenome | isolation source: seawater | place: Southern Ocean | collected 2011
TCCAAATTGCCACCACGTGCCATTCAGAGGCAATAATGTTGCGGTGTATACGCGCCGTTCGGGGCATGTCTGCGGATTGGCTATGGTCGCTGCCGTAACGACTGGAAAAATCGAGTATGTCGCGCTCGCTAAAGGTGTGGGTGCCAAAGACGTGAAATTCGCCGACTGGAATGTCCTCGAACCATCGACTGCGAACGTATTGAACCTCAGTCATCTGCATCACCGAGATCCGTCGAGGCGTGCGTGTCGATGATCAGTTGACCGCTACCGCGCATGATTTTGATGCCATCTTGGTTGTATCCGGTGAAATCACAGGCCGCAGTCAACGATGGCGGGCTAACGTCGGCCGGAGGAGCGATCATAAATTGTAAATGCAGGGTGTCGTCGACAAATACCGGTTGGGTCCAGTGTAAATTCGAGAGCTTGAGCCAGCGGGCGGCGGGGATGCCCTCGTGCTTTATCCGCGCGATTAAAAGGCGCGTTGTGAGCGCACAAATTTGCCAGCCACTGGCGCATAGACCGCCAAAAATGGATGCTTGTGCAGCGCTTTCGTCGAGGTGGTAGGGCTGTGGATCAAACTCCTCTGCGAACGCAAGTATATCTGCGCGTGCTACACAGTGACGCTCCGTGGTGTAGAGCTGTCCAGTTTTAAACGACTGCCAATTACTCGCCACAGGCCCTCCGATGGCAGGTGTCAACGCCGAAAAACTATAGGTCCGAAGAGTCATCAAGTCAAGCGCGGGGACTCTTCGCTTGGTCTTGGCTACGGTTAAGGTGTGATCTGCCCTGCTAGGGTTTGGCGTGCGATAATCGTCTGTTGGACTTCCGAGGCACCCTCATAAATTCGCAGCGCGCGCACGTCGCGATAGAGCGATTCAACGATGTGACCCTTGGTCACTCCCATACCACCGTGAAGTTGCACCGCTGCATCGATCACCTGCTGCGCCGACTCGGTAGCGTGTAGTTTCGCCATTGCCGCTTCGCGCGTGACTCGTTGCGCCAGACAATCCTTGGTCCAGGCGGAGCGATATACCAGTAGTGCGCTGGTGTCTATGGCAACCGCCATATCGGATAATTTTCCCTGAACTAATTGCAGATCGCTGAGGACACCGCCAAACACTTTGCGCTGGCGGACGTGGGCGAGGGTTTCGTCGAGCGCCCGCCGCGCCATTCCTAGCGCCGCAGCAGCCACCGTGGTGCGAAACACATCCAGCGTGGCCATGGCGATGGCTAAACCAGCGCCAACGTTGCCAACCATATTTTCACGCGGCACCACGCAATTTTCAAACTCTAGCGTGCCGATCGGATGCGGCGCGATCAGTTCGATGCGCTTTGAAACTCGAAGGCCGGGGTTGTTGGCTTCGACGATAAAGCAGCAGATGTCCTTGGTGCCACCACCCTCTCCGGTACGCGCAAAAACGGTGTAAAAATCGGCCAGACCGGCATTCGAAATCCAGGTTTTTTCACCGTTGATAATAAAGCTGTCGGCTTGTTCTTCGGCTCTGGTGGTCATTGCCCTGACATCGCTGCCGGCCTCCGGTTCCGAGAGCGCGAACGCCGCAAGAGCGTCGCCAGTGACGACCGCTGGGAGGTATTGTAATTTTTGTTTCACCGACCCGAACAGCGAGATTGGGCCGCTGCCCAATCCCTGCATGGCAAAGGAAAAGTCGGCCAGCGCATGGTGCCGGCCGAGTGTCTCGCGCAGCAGGCAGAGACTTCGCACGTCGAGTTTGTCGGCCTCTGCGTCACTGAGGGATACGGCGTACTGCAGGAAGCCCGCGTCGCCGAGACCCTTGACCAGGTCGCGGCAGGTGGCATCCAGATCCTGTTCTTCATTAATAGTTAAGCAGTCGATGGTCGCCGTTGACCAGGCGTCGATTTCCGCTGCCAGCACTCTGTGCCGATCGTCTAAGAATGGCCAGTCGAGAAAAGACCCGTCGCTCATGCAGTTACTCCCAGTTGTTAGCGTTGTTAAGTAGCCGATCAGCCGCCGCTGAAGTGCTTATAAGGATGTTTTAATCGCCTTGAAAAATAGGTTTTTGGCGAGTTGAAAAGGCCTCATAGGCCCTTTTAAAATCTTCGGTTTGCATGCAAATCGCCTGCGCTTGCGCCTCTGACTCGATGGCTTGATCGATCGACATATTCCACTCCTGATGCAACTGCATCTTGGTGATGCCATTGGCAAACGTCGGGCCGGAGGCAATCCGTGCCGCCATTTGCAGCGCTAGCGCCTGTGGGTCGTCGTCGATATTGTTGAAAAACCCCCATCGCTCACCTTGCTCTGCGTCGAGTGAGCGCCCGAAGTAGAGTAGTTCACTGGCGCGGCCCTGGCCGATAATTCGCGGCAGTAACGCGCAGGCACCCATGTCGCACCCGGCCAAACCAACGCGATTGAACAGGAAGGATACTTTGGCTGTGGGCGATGCGTAGCGCAGATCACTGCTCATGGCTAAAATAGCTCCGGCACCGGCGCAGACTCCCTCGACTGCACAGAGCACGGGTTGCCGACAGGCGCGCATTGCCTTCACCAGATCGCCAGTCATGCGGGTAAAGTCGAGTAGCTCGGTCATCGACATGGCTGTCAGTGGTCCGATTATTTCGTGGACGTCACCACCGGAGCAAAAATTGCCACCCATACCGTGGATCACCACCGCGTCGATATCGGTTGCGTAGGTTAGATTGCGGAATAAGTCTCTCAGTTCGGCGTAGGACTCAAAGGTCAATGGATTTTTCCGCTCGGGCCGGTTGAGACCGATAATTCCGACGTTACCTTTAACTCGCCATAAAAAATTGTCTGCCGCATAGGTAGCCAGTTGGTTGGTTTGCATACTCGGGATTCCTGTCTCAGTGGTTACATGACTTCGCCGCCACTCACCGAAATCGCCTGACCGGTGATAGCTCCGCTGTGCTGGGAGCACAGCCAGAGCACTGCCGAGGTGACTTCGTCGGGTGTGACCAAGCGTTTTTGTGGATTGCTACTCGTGAACTCGGCGAGCGCTTCAGTGGGCGAACGACCGGTTTTTTTAACGATCACATCGACACCGTCGCGAATCAGTTGGGTGTCGGTATATCCGGGGCAGACGGCGTTCACGGTGATTCCCAGTTTGGCGCTTTCAAGCGCCAGCGAGCGGGTTAGGCCGAGCACTGCGTGTTTCGATGCGCAGTAGGGGCTGACATAGGCATAGCCCTTTAATGCCGAGGTGCTGGCAATGTTGATGATTCGCCCAAATTGGCGCAAGCGCATACCCTCGATCACTTCTGAGGTGCAGTGAAATACGCCGTGTAAATTGACTCCGAGGCTCTGGTGCCAGGCGTCTGTGGTCAACTTGTGAAAGGGTTGCGTGGTGGCTGCACCAGCGCAGTTAACCAGTAAATCCACCGCGCCCTGTGCGGTGACGGCCTTGTCAAAGGCCATCGTTACACTGTCGCTGGCGGCCACGTCACAGCTGATCGGTAGGGCATTCTCGGCATCGTTGCTCAGGGCGATGGTCGCCTCAAGAGCCTCCAGTTTGCGCCCCATGAGCGACACCTTGAGACCACTCTCGAGCAGTGCGATGGCGATGGCGCTGCCGATACCACCGCCGGCACCGGTGACTACCGCGTGGGTTATTTTGTCGTGCACGAAATACTCTCTAGTTGGATGATCATGGCTTAGTTCTTGTTCGGTGTGGCCGCTGCTGCTGCGCGTTGCATCAAAACTTCCAACTGGCGGTGGCCCATAAAATATTGCGTTTGCTCGTGCACGCCCTCGCCCTTGTGTCCGGTTGTGGCGGCTGCGCGAAGGGTCCAAGAAGGATCTGCCAAATGCGGTCGTCCGAGACATACCAGGTCTGCCCGACCCGCGGCAATAATACTATTGACGTGGTCGATTTCATAGATGTTGCCGACTGCCATGGTCGCCATGCTGCCCTCGTTACGAATCTGATCTGACAGCGGGGTTTGAAACATTCTGCCGGGTCGCGGCACCGCGCTGTGAGACGTCTGACCACTAGAGACATCGATGATGTCGGCGCCGCAATCGGCAAAGGCTCGGGCAATCTGCACGCAGTCATCATCTGTGATGCCGTCTTCGCCGACCCAATCGTGCGCCGATATTCTTACCGACAGTGGTTTTTCTCGGGGCCATGCCGCGCGCACTGCGGCAAACACCTCGAGAGGATACCTCAAGCGATTTTCCAGTGAGCCCCCGTACTCGTCGCTGCGTTGGTTGAGTAGCGGTGTGATAAAGGCCGACAGCAGATAGCCATGGGCTGCGTGTACTTCAAGCATATCGAAACCGGCGGCGATAGCGCGGTTTGTGGCAGCCACAAATTGTGCCGTGACCCGTTCCATATCGTCGCGAGTCATCGCTCGCGGTACTTGGTTATAACTGTCGTAGGCAATCGCACTCGGTGATAGCAGGGGCCAAGTGTGTTGCTTATCGAGTGGGTCGTCCAAGCGGTCGGGATGCCATAGCCAAGGTTCTTTAGTGGCGCCTTTGGGTCCGGCGTGGCCGATCTGCAACGCGATCTTGGCGGCGGTATGGCGATGAACGAACTCGACAATTCGGCGCCAGGCGGCCTCTTGTTCATCGTTCCAAATTCCGGTGCACCCCGGTGTTATTCTGGCCTCTGGCGAGACGTCGGTCATCTCAGTAAACACCAAGCCGGCGCCACCTTTGGCGAGCGCACCATAATGTACTAGATGCCAGTCACTGGGTAGGCCGTCGACGGCGCTGTACATCGACATTGGAGATACCACCACACGATTTTGCAATTCCATGTTGCCCACCTGAAAAGGTAAAAACATCGGTGGAATGGCTCGTTCGCCGTCACCGACCGACTGTTTGTCGGCTAAGTGACGCTCCATACCCTCGAGCCAGTCTTTGTCGCGCAGGCGCAAGTTTTCGTGACTGACCCGTTCACTGCGCGTCAGCATAGAGTAATTGAATTGTTTTAAATCAAATTTATCGGCGTACCGAGGGACGTTTTCAAACCATATCAGAGCGTTCAATGCAGCATTTTGCAGGCGCAATGCCTCAGTTTCGCGTTCGTCCTGATAGGCCTGCAACGATTGCGCAACCCCGCCACCGCCATGCAGGTGCTTAGCCAGCGAGATGGCGTCTTCGAGCCCCAGTTTGGTACCCGAACCAATCGAAAAATGCGCGGTGTGGGCGGCATCTCCGAGCAGTACTATACGATCGTCGAGGATCCAGTTACGGCACAGTAGTTGCGGGAATTTAATCCATGCCGACCCCTGTATGTGCTCGGAGTTGGTCATCAGATCGTGGCCGCCGAGATAGCTGGCGAAGATCTCACGGCAGGTCTCGGCGCTTTGCGCGTGAGACATTTTGGCAAACCCATAGGCGTCGTAGACCTCGGGGGTGCATTCGACGATAAAGGTAGCGGTGTCGTCATCGAACTGATAAGCATGAGCCCAGATCCAGCCGAGATTGGTCTTTTCGAAAATAAACGTAAAGGCATCGCGAAATGTTTGGTGGGTTCCCAGCCATACAAAACGATTGTTACGGACATCGATATTGCAGTCGAAGGCTTCGAGGTTGGCGGTTCGTACCTTGGAGTTGAGGCCATCGGCCACAGCGACAATGTCGGCATCGGCAAATCTGCTATGCACATCGCCGGCTTCAAACTCTTGCTCAAAATGTAACTCGACGCCCAATTCTTTGGCGCGGTCGAAGAGTACTTGCAGCATTCGTTTACGACCGAGGCCGATAAAACCATGACCATCAGAGCGCTCTACCTCGCCATTGACAACGCAATCGATAAGATCCCAGTGAATAAATTCGCCGGCAATTGTTTCTGCGCTGACCGGGTCGTTGGTGCGCAGGTTGTCGAGCGTTTGATCGGAAAACACCACGCCCCAGCCAAAGGTATCGCCCGCTTTATTGCGCTCGTAAACCGCGACCTGATGGGATGGATTACGCAGCTTCATGGATATCGCAAAATAGAGTCCGGCAGGGCCGCCACCCAAGCATACTACCTTCATTGAAAACCTCTGATTTGTCCGTCGTTTGTGGTCTGCTGAATCTTCTGCGACAGCAGCTAATCGAGCAATGTTTTAAGTCTAAACTAGTCTAACTTGATCACAGCATACAGCAATTACTTTATATTTAAAATAGTTGCTGTATACTAGCGCACATCAGTCTGTAGAGACGCTTTGGATGGCGCTTTTTCTATCCATCGGTCAGCTAATCACGTGTTCCATAGATTATAATGACGCGCGTGTCGGTTGATTGAAATTAGCCCATTGAGGACTTGTACGAGAATGAGAAAGCAAATGGTTGACAGTGATGGGCCAGATCGAACTAATTCCACTATCGGTCAGTCCGACCACGAGACGCGATTGATCGAAGAGGACCATCATTCGATCAAATTATGGTTGCGCCTGTTAACCTGTTCAAACCTAATCGAAGGACAATTGCGCACAGCAATGCGCGAGGAGTGCAATACTACTCTGCCGCGGTTCGATTTTCTTGCGCAGTTGGAGCGCTCGCCGAACGGACTGACCATGAGCGAATTGTCAAAGCGAACGATGGTGTCAGGCGGAAATGTCTCTGGTATTGCCCGTCAATTGGAGCGCGATGGTCTGATTAGTCGCGTTAGTCTACCCACCGATCGACGCTCATTCGTGGTCAATCTAACCGCTCGAGGGCGTACCGAATTTACTGCCATGGCGGCCAGTCACGAGCAGTGGATTATGGCGATGTTTAGTCAGTTGGAGGCCTGCGAAGTGGGCGAACTAAAGCGCTTATTAGGTAAGGTTAAGAGCACCGTGGCAGTCCGCTTAGCTGGATTGTAGAGTTTGCGTGCCGCCGCTCGCGGGGCAATGCGCCGCGAGCGCTTTTTATGTTGAGGTGCCAGCTATGTGGAAACCGCCAGAGCGAATCAAATACAAACCCATCGATGACCTGTGGCCTAGCCGTGAGGATGCCGCGGCATCGCGACTTTTCTCGCCGATAAGCGTTGGATCGATCACTCTGAGCCAGAGAACATGGGTTCCGGCAATGGTGCCGTGGCGATCCAACGAGGAGGGCGAAGTCACCGCTGATGTGCTCGACTGGTACCGGCGCTTTGCGGTGGGTCGTCCCGGAGCTATTGTCATCGAGGCCACCGGCATCCGTGATGTCCCCAGCGGACCCTTGTTACGGATTGGCGATGACCGCTATATCGAAGGTCTGACCAAGCTGGTTGACACCATTCGCGCAGCGAGTGGCGGACAGACCAAGGTGTTTATTCAACTGATTGATTTCTTGACCATTCGCAAGCGCCCAGACAGGCAGAAGTACCTCGAGCGATTTCTCGATGTGACCGACCGGCACACGCAGGTGCTAGATATGCCAGGGGCTTCCCCCGCTGTGGTACGCGAGACGATTCAAGGGTTGGATGACGACCAGTTGCAGACTGTTTTGTCGGCCAAAGAATGGGAAGATCTTAGTTTTGGTTATCGCCAGCGGGTCACCGATACCCAGCTCGACGAAATTGCCCGACTGCCACAACGCTTGCCGACGCTGTTTGCCGACGCCGCGCGACGGGCAGAGCAAGCGGGTTTTGACGGTGTTGAACTGCACTATGCACATGCCTACACCATGGCGTCTTTTTTATCCGCCAGTAATGTTCGCGATGACGGTTATGGCGGGCCCGCCGTCGCGCGGGTTCGACTGCCTCTGGAAGTCTACCGAGCCGTTCGCAGTGCCACCGATCGGGATTTTGTCGTCGGTTGTCGTTTTCTGACCGATGAAATATGTGCGTCGGGCAGTGGCCTCGACGATGCGTTGTTTTTTGCCGAACAGTTCGCCTCCGCCGGCATGGATTTTTTATCCTTTTCCCGCGGCGGTAAATTTGACGATGCTAAACAGCCCAAAGTGGGTTGGGCTGCCTATCCATACACCGGTCAAAGCGGTTATGAATGCATGCCGAGCTTTATCTCTGACGATTTTGGTCCGTTTGGGCGCAACGTCGATCCGGTGGCGCTGATTCGCCAACGGCTGTGCTCCGAGGGCCTGCAAACGCCCTGTATCATGGCTGGGGGTATGCACACGTTTAGTCAGGCTGAAACTGTGTTAGAGCGCGGTCAGGCGGATATTGTCGGGTTTGCTCGACAGGCGCTCGCCGATCCGGATTGGTTTGAGAAAGTTCGCGGTGGTTTTGGCGATCAGGTCGTATTGTGCCGTTACAGTAATTACTGCGAGGGCCTCGACCAAAAACATAAGCAGGTGACGTGCGAACTCTGGGATCGCAAGGAACTCGAAGTCGACGAACAGGCCGACAGCGTAGCGATGAGCCATGACGGCAAGCGGCGATTGATCGCACCGCTCTGGAAACGGGCGATCAACAGTCCGAGTGACTAGCTGTCGCGCAACTGAATACTGACCGATTTTTGTTCGGTAAACGCTAAAAAACCATCCTCGCCGAGTTCGCGCCCCCAACCAGATTGCTTAAAGCCACCAAATGGCATGCTCGACTGCATGCCACCGTAGTGATTGACCCAGACATTACCCGACTGCAGTTTCTCAGCAACTCGATGAACGCGATTGATGTTGTTGCTGAATACCCCAGCACCGAGGCCATACTGAGTATCGTTGGCTAGGGCCAATACTTCCTCGGTGGTATCAAATGGTGTAGCGACCAATACCGGTCCAAAAATTTCCTCTTTGACGATCGACATATCAGCGGTGACGTTGGCAAAAATTGTTGGCGCAAAGAAAAACCCTTCATCGCTCAGGGGCATCTTGGCGGTGATTATTTCCGCGCCTTCGTTACGGCCATGATCGACCATTTGATTGACCCGCCGCAACTGTTGTTCCGAGATCAATGGCCCGAGCATAGTTTCTGGATGCATGCCATTGCCGACTTTAAGGCTCTGGCTGAAGTCGGCGATACCAGCGATGACTCGATCATATACACGGCGCTGCACGTAGAGGCGCGAACCGGCAAAACATACCTGCCCACTGTTGAGAAATATCGCCATTGCCGCTGCGGGAATGGCTTCCTCGAGATCGGCATCATCGAAAATGATGCACGGCGATTTACCGCCTAATTCCAGCGTTACGCGCTTTAAATTACCGCTGGCGGCGCGAATGATTTGCTTGCCGACGGAGGTCGATCCAGTAAACGAAATTTTGTCCACAGAGGGGTGATGAGCCAGTGCTTCGCCCGCCGCGCCAAAGCCGGTCACCACGTTTAATATGCCCTCTGGAATACCCGCCTCCAATGCCAATTCGGCCATACGAAGCGCCGTCAGCGGGGTGTTCTCTGCGGGTTTGACTACGCAGGCGCAGCCAGCGGCGAGCGCGGGTGAAGTCTTGATTAAAAACAGCCCGATAGGCCCGTTCCAGGGGAGGATTAGCGCCGCGACACCGATCGGCTTGAGCTGCGTGTAAGCGTGGAAGCGCGCATCGCTGGAGGATATGACATCGGACAGATTTTTGCCGGTGATTTTGTCGCACATGCCGGCATAGTATCGTATCCAACCGACGCCATAGTCTAAAAACCCTCTCGCCAGCATCATCGGCATGCCGTTATCGAGAACCTCTAATTCCACCAACTGATCGGCATTTTGCTCGATGAGATCGGCCCAACGCCATAGGATTTTACTTCTCTGCGCCGCGGCAATGTCACTCCAACTGCCACTGTCAAAAGCCTTTCGAGCGGCCTCTACCGCCCGATCTACGTCTTTACTACCGGCCTCAGCGACGCTCGATATGACCTTTTTGTCAGCCGGATTTAGCACCTCGATACGTTTCTCTGAACAGGCTTCTAACCACTCGCCTCCGATCAACAATTGATGCTCGCGCGCTAAAAAAGACGCCACCGCGGGTGTCGGTTTGTAAGCTGTGGTCATAAGTTATTCTCGCCAGTAGAGTGAAGCCACGATTCTAAACCAATCGCCCGAGTTCGGCAAAAAACCGCCGATGGGTGGGTCGGTTGCGCGGCTTCATCGAGGAAGATTGTCGCTATCCGTCGGTTCGCCCCACCATTTTAGCGCGCTTAGCGAGTTACCATGGGGGCATTTGCGGGCTGTTTAGTCGCAGCTTCTAGGACTCGTAATACACCTCTAGAGGCTACGTTAGCCTCTTTTTACAAGCGATTTTCACATCGCCGATAAACCCCGCCAGAACCGTTTGGCGTTGGGGTAGCCAATGTCCCTCGCGCTGCTGTCTCACCGATTTGTATTAGATTGCCGATTGCCTGAACACCGCTCGGCTTTGTGACATTAATCGAGTGCCGATTTCACAGTTCGCGACCGCACACGGGTGGTTTAGGCGGCGCAATAAAATTTGCAAACTACACTGCCGCATGGCAGATTGCGTGCCAATCAGATGGGTATTACGATTATGAGAATGTCAGCCACATGCAGGGCTTAGAGCAAAAGCGACGCGCGCCTTATCAGATGATTGGTCTGATGTTGGGTCCCAGCCTGTGCCTTTTTATGCTACTGCTCGACGGCGAACAGCAGATCATGTCAAGCGTTGCTTGGTTAACCGCCGCAATCGGCCTATGGATGGCGATCTGGTGGGCGACCGAGGCGGTGCCCGTAGCGGTCACCGCGTTATTACCACTGATTAGCTTTGATATTCTGGGCATCACTTCGTTGAAGCAGGCCGCCGCGCCCTATGCGAATCCCATTATCTATCTTTTTTTTGGCGCCTTTGTGTTGGCTTTGGCGGTCCAGCGCTGGAACCTTCATCAACGCATTGCGCTGGCAATTCTGTCGCGTACTGGCACCGATGGCGGCCGCCTTATTGGCGGGTTTATGCTGGTGGCTGCGCTGCTTTCAATGTGGATGACGAATACCAGCACGACCATGATGTTGATGCCTATTGCGCTGTCGGTGGTGTCCGTGGTTCTGGGTCAGGTGGCTAATATTAGCCATCAGGGACAGCGAGATTTTCAGGTGGCGATGCTTTTAGGCTTGGCTTATGCGGCGACTATTGGCGGGATGGCGACCTTGATCGGTACCCCGCCAAATGCGCTTTTGGCCGCGTTTGTCAGTGACAATTATGCCATAGAGATAAGTTTTATCGACTGGATGATGGTCGGTGTTCCGGTGAGTTGCGTGCTATTGCCGAGTGCTTGGTGGTTGTTAACGCGCAAAGTTTTTCACGTCGATGTGCCCGCGAGCGAAGTAGCCCAAGACCATCTGACTCGGCTCTACCGTGAAATGGGCCCGATGACTGCCGCCGAAAAGCGCGTCGCCGCGGTATTTTTATTGGTGGTGCTGGGGTGGGTGTTGCGCCGTCCATTAGCGACCGGGCTATCGATCGATGGCTTGTCCGACACCGGTATCGCCCTAATGGGGGCGATTGCGCTGTTTGTGTTGCCGAGTGGTGACCGGCAACAATCACAGTTGCTGGTTTGGGAGGACGTGTCACAGTTGCCCTGGGGTGTTTTGGTGCTATTTGGCGGTGGGCTAAGCCTCGCCTCCGCCATTGCCAGTTCGGGGTTGGCGCAATGGTTGGGTGAGGGTTTGGCACCGCTGGCGCTATTTGGCGTCGCTGCAATGATCTTGGGTGCCACCGCATTGGTGATCTTTTTAACCGAAATGACAAGTAACCTCGCTACCACTGCGACTTTTTTGCCGGTGATTGGTGCCATGGCCATCGAATCTGGGATCGACCCCATGGTGCTCTGCGTGCCGGTTACCCTGGCGGCGAGCTGTGCCTTTATGCTGCCCGTGGCCACCGCTCCCAATGCCATCGCCTTTTCGTCTGGGTTGATTAGCATACCGCAGATGGCGCGCGCGGGTTTACTCCTCAACTGCACCGGCATGGCGCTGCTAACCGCGGTGGCGTTGTGGTGGGCGCCATTGTTCTTTGGTTAATACTGAGACTGGCCTAATGCACTCAATCGCTCGCGCTTGGAGGCTTGAGCCGGCGAAACAGTTGTCACAGTGTTAGTTATGCATTTCACTGCTTGAGATAGATCGTTTACGATAAAAAGTGTTAGGCGCATCACTTAAACGGGATTTTCAGCGATGATTAGCGAGACCCCGAGAATAAATCGATGAGCTGGAGCGATGGATCGTCGTAAAATAGTTCGCTGGCAAGGCTTCGCAGTTGGGTCAAGTCCTGAGGCGAGCAAGACTTACCGTAGGCCTTAAGCCAAGTCTCAAGCGCATCACCCTTGCCGCGGTTGCCTTTGGCCATCGACACGTTGGCACGGGCATCGCCGACATCACAACTGCTGGCCATTTTTGCAGTACCGCGTCCGCGGCTCTTAGTCATGGACGCTTCGAGCCGCCTAATTTTGGTGTTGGCGTCCGCTAGTTGTTTGGTGAGTACATCGATAGTTTGCGTCATGCGATCCATTTCATAGGGCTTATGGGCCATGCTTTGGCTGGTAAAAGCCAAAAGCATCGCGGCTATCAACGCCAATATATGTCGCAAGCTACTGTTCACAGGAACATCCTTATGTGCTGTTGGCCGGTTTCTATATATCCGACCCTTCTATCTTAAATCGGATGTCGAGAGCATAACTTTAACGAATCATGCTTAAATCGGGTTTCGACAGCGTAACTTTAACGAATCATGCTGTATTGCGAAAGTCCCTGCCGGCTAATTCATCGGTATGGCGCCATTACTTAGTCTGAGGAGCAACCTGGCCGGCGGTTTTATTGGTGTGGCAAATAGGCGCATATTTAGAGTCATTATTCGCTGGCCGTCGCTGAGATGCTGGTTTTTTGGGTCGCAAACCACCCGTCGACATAGATGGCTCAATGTCTGGGCGAGGCAGATTGTTTGCAATCCGCTTATTCGCGCCCTACGCTACTACTTGGTATTGGCTAAAGCAACTATTGTGAGATGATTTATATGCGATTATTTACGGTATTTTTTGGGTTTCTATTGTGCGTCCAGCACAGTGCCATAGAGGCGGCTCCGGCGGTCGATCAGACGGCTGATCGACCGCTCGCGATGGCGCCGCGGACGGTCGCTAACGCTCAGCTCCCGGTGGATCAGTTACACTGGATATTGGAACTGCGAATCGATACAACTCAAATAACTGACTTTAAAGGATTGATGGTTGAAA
>MDTF01017092.1_pt1 | contig 13024 bp, 10 predicted proteins | sample 811191 | NCBI WGS metagenome assembly MDTF01 (sample SAMN05326649, study PRJNA326480) | marine metagenome | isolation source: seawater | place: Southern Ocean | collected 2011
AGCGGGGCTAGACAAAGCAGTAGGGCGTATGGATCCACCTTGGGGTGAAGTGAATCGACACGTGCGCGGTGATCTTAATCTTCCCGTGGCTGGTGGGCCGGATATCTTGCGTGCTATCTATGGACGCGGTTTGGAAGAAGATGGTTATTTGACGAATGTGGCCGGTGATGGGCTGTATTATTTGGTTGAATGGGATGCAACGGGCGCGTTAACAGTGGAAGGCGTGCACCAATTTGGAAGTGCAACGTTGGATGAAACGTCGTCTCACTATGCAGATCAAGCCGAAGATTACGCCTTGGAGATACTTCATGACCCTTGGTTTAGTGAAGCTGCATTACAGCAAAATTTAAAACATTCCTATCGGCCGGGAGACTCGCCTTAGCGGTTGGATAGGCATAGTTTCGGATGCCCCTCTTTGCCAGAAAGAGTTGTACTAGAAAATTTTTTAGAAGATTGAACTTGGAGAAAGAAAAGTGAATGCCTTAAAATGCCCAGTCGCTACCTCTACAGATGATCAGGTGCCGCTCATTATCTATCTAGATTTTAAGAGTCCTTATGCTTACTTGGCGGTTGAACCAACACGAAAAATGTTGGCAGAGGTCGGTGTAGTAGCTGATTGGCGCCCATTCGTTTTGGATATTCCTAGTTACTTGGGTTCTGCGAAATTGGGTAAAGGTGGCAAAGTCGCCGAGCAAAACCGCAGTAAAGAGCAGTGGTCCGGCGTGAAATACGCATACTTTGATTGCCGGCGTTATGCCAATTTAAAAAATATGACCGTTCGCGGTACCGTCAAAATTTGGAATACAGATCTGCCTGCTGTTGGCTGGTGGTGGGTGAAGCAGCAAGAAAGCTTGCAGCAGCAGTGCGCGCCCAAAAGTCTGATGGAAAAATATATCGACGCCGTTTACTCGCCGTTTTGGCGACGCGAGTTTGACGCCGAGGACATCGACTCGGTGGAGCGAGTTCTAGCGGATGTTGGCGCAAATATTGACGGTTTTAAAGATTATGCGGCGGGGCCGGGTTTACAAGCCAACGCTCAGTTTCAGTCAGATGCATTTGAGTCAGGGATTTACGGCGTACCTACCTATGTTTTGGCCAATAAGGTTTTGCCAAATCAAGGTCTGCCAGATGAAGTTTTGCCAAGTGAGGATAAAGGCGTTCCGCAGAAATTTTTTGGTCGCGAACACCTGCCGCTTATTCGCTGGTATCTGCAGGGCCAAGTAGGTGGGCGACCAGATGTTGCTTACGAAGTGGGCGACGATGCTCAAATACTAGCAGACCCTGAATTGCCTACGGACTCTATATTGCCGGTCTATATAGACGTCAAAGCGCCGCAAAGTTATCTGGCCTTGGCTGGAACTTTGGCGATGGCTGCGAAGGAGAACATTGCATTGGATTGGCGCTTTTTCCACGGACAGCCGTTACGTAACCCCGGCGTTTGGATTGAAGGTGAAGACCGCGGCGCAATGCATCGTCGAATTCGCGGCACATACTTCGGGCAAGATATTCAACGCTATGCTCCCCATGCACTTGCGGATCTGTACGTCACAGAGCGTTCCAGCGCCCCAGCATTTGGCTTAGCTTGGGTCAAAGCGCTAGCTGCACAAGGGCAGGATGTTCAAGTGGGTGGTTATGTGGAGGCGGTTTTGCTGCGTTTTTGGCAGCAACAAGAAGACATTGATTCTTTAGCCGGTGTTGAGAGCGTGCTCCTCCATTTGGGCGTTACCACTGATGGCTTTTTTGAGTTTGTTGACCGTGCCGGATTGGCCGCCGTAGAACTGGCTGCAACTCAGGCGCAAGAGTTAGGTGTCTCGGTGAGTCCAACTTACTTTATTGGCACCGAGCCCTTCCAAGGGCGACAGCACTTGCCTTTGTTAGCTGCCCGCTTAAGGCCTTAGGCTAAGGACTTCTAGGTAACTGCTGGGCGTTTGTTTTTCGGCTTTTGTTGACAGATTGCTGGATTATTCGTCAGTATCCATGTCGCTCGAACTGCGGACTCTGGTTAATAGCGTCAATCATGGTCACTAATTGAGTTGGAGTTAGGGGTGCTGATGCCCTGATTTTTTATTTTACAAGGTAACATTATGAAGACAAGAATTACGGAACTTTTTGGTATTGAGCACCCGGTAATCCAAGGAGGCATGCATTATGTTGGCTTGGCAGAGATGGCGGCGGCAGTTTCCAACGCCGGTGGCTTGGGCATTATTACTGGTCTTACTCAGGGCACACCAGAAAAATTAGCTAACGAAATTGCGCGCTGCCGTGAAATGACCGACAAGCCTTTTGGCGTTAACCTGACCTTTTTGCCTTCTCTAACACCTCCTGATTATCCAGGTTTGGTTAACACTATCATTGAAAGTGGTGTTAAGGCGGTAGAAACAGCGGGTAACAACCCTGCGAAATGGTTGCCTCAGTTAAAAGAGGCGGGCATTAAGGTTATTCATAAGTGCACTTCTGTAAGGCACGCGCTCAAAGCACAAGACATTGGCTGTGATGCCGTTTCTGTAGATGGTTTTGAATGTGGCGGACACCCTGGTGAAGACGATATTCCTAATTTCATTTTATTACCTAGAGCTGCAGATGAGCTAACGATTCCCTTTGTAGCGTCTGGCGGCATGGCAGATGCACGCTCGTTAGTTGCCTCTCTCGCAATGGGCGCTGAAGGCATGAACATGGGCACACGTTTTATTGCGACTAAAGAAGCGCCAGTGCATGAAAATGTTAAACAAGCGATTCTTGCTGCTTCAGAATTAGACACTCGTCTGGTTATGCGCCCGCTGCGTAACACCGAACGTGTTTTAACAAACAAAGCTGTCGAGCGCCTTTTGGTAAAAGAACAAGAGATGGGTGCTGACCTTAAGTTTGAAGATATCGCAGCCGAAGTGGCCGGTGTCTACCCGAAGATCATGATGGAAGGCACCATGGAAGCTGGCGCTTGGTCATGCGGTATGGTTGCTGGTCTTGTTTATGATATTCCATCAGTACAAGAGCTAATGGACCGCATTATGAGCGAAGCTGATTCCCTGATCACTAAGCGTCTCGCTGGTTTTGCTGCCTAGCACAAGCCCGTAAGTTTAGTCTGCCCAAAGCATTGTGCGCTTTGGGCGCTAAACAAACGTTCAAAAAAAACCTATATTGAAAATCATATAAGGAATTGATATGCGCGAAGCAGTCATCGTTTCAACCGCTCGTACACCTATTGGTAAAGCTTACCGCGGAGCATTTAACAGCACTTTAGGGCAAAGCCTGGGTGCGCACGCCATCAAGCATGCCGTCGCGCGCGCGGGTATTGATCCAGCCCAAGTGGAAGACGTTATTATGGGCGCCGCTCTACAAATGGGTAGTAGCGCCTTTAATACTGCGCGCCAGTGTCTGTTAGAGGCAGGCCTTCCTGACAGCGTTCCAGGTCAAAGCATAGATCGTCAATGTTCTTCCGGCATGATGGCTATTGGTATTGCTGCCAAGCAGATCATTGCTGACGGTATGGATGTGGCTATTGGAGGTGGCGTTGAATCTATTTCAACCAATCAAACTGGTGATATGTTCACGACTCCTAGCCCCTGGCTAATGGAAAATCAGCCTGGTTTATATATCCCGATGATTGAAACCGCAGAGATTGTGGGTGAGCGTTACGGTGTAAGCCGTGAAGATCAAGACGCTTATGCTGCTCAGTCTCAGGCGCGTACTGCCGCTGCTCAACAAGCAGGCGCGTTTGATGATGAGATCGTACCGTTAGCTTCAGTAATGAAGTTGGTGAATAAGGAGACCGGTGAGGTCAACGAGATTGAAATGAATTTGGACAAGGACGAAGGTAATCGTCCGGGTACAACTTATGAAAGTCTGTCTGGCCTGAAACCAGTATTCGGTGGCGGTCAGGTGATTAAAGAAGGCAAGCACGTTACTGCGGGTAATGCCTCCCAACTGTCTGACGGCGCGTCAGCTTGTGTATTAATGGAAGCCAAGGTTGCTGAACAACGTGGCCTTCAGCCGCTAGGTGCTTATCGTGGGATGGCAGTTGCCGGTACGAAAGCGGATGAAATGGGTATTGGTCCTATTTTCGCTATTCCAAAGTTGTTGGAAAAAAATGGTTTAACCATGGACGATATTGGCCTTTGGGAACTCAATGAAGCATTCGCCGTGCAAGTAGTCTATTGCCGCGACAAGTTAGGTATTCCTGATGAATTACTTAATGTAAACGGTGGCGCTATCTCAGTAGGTCATCCTTACGGCATGTCTGGATCGCGTATGGTTGCTCACGCGTTGATCGAAGGTAAGCGCCGTGGTGTTAAATATGTTGTAGCCACCATGTGTGTTGGCGGCGGCATCGGTGCTGCGGGCTTGTTTGAAGTTCTCTAGCATAAGCTAAACCTTTCGATGCTGGCTAAGATCAGTGCTGAAGTAAATAAGACCAGCTAGTGCCAAAGGGCTTAGCTGGTTTTTTTTCGATAAAATTTCTTCAACTCAATGGCGCTTTAGATCAACCTAAAGACAATCGTCAAAAGCCCTAAGGTCAAAAGCTATGGCGTTAAAAGGGCAAGCTAGGGCTTTATCAACAAGGAAAATCATGAGCACATATACTTCTCCTACAGAATTTCTAGCCACCAAGCTTGTCGATGGTGTTTTAACTATTACCCTTAACCGTCCGGATGCGCTAAATGCTTTTCGCCCTGAAATGTTGGAGGGCATTGCGCAGCTTATAAACGCCGCTAATACTGATCCTCTGGTGGCTGTTGTTGTTTTAGCGGGTGCGGGTCGTGCCTTTTCTGCTGGAGTTGACTTAAAGGTGCTGCAAGGCACTGAACCCCAAGGCGGTAAAGTGGGTGATGTCTTTGATGCCCCAGCCCAGCGCGCATATCTCGCTATACGCGGTGCGCATATGCCGGTTATCGCTAAGGTCCATGGCGCCTGTTTTACTGGTGCGCTGGAGATAGCCCTGCACTGCGATTTTATATTTACCACTGCGACCACAAAGTTTGGTGACACCCATGCCAAGTTTGGTCTTCGTCCCACTTGGGGCATGACCCAGACTCTGGCTCAAGCGGTAGGTTTACGCAGGGCGAAAGAATTGTCATTCACGGCAAGAATATTTTTGGGCGCGGAGGCGGTCGAGTTAGGTATGGCTTGTGCGGCGGTTGAGGATATCGAGGCTTTAGATGCATTAGTTGCTCAGCGAGCAGAAGCAATTGTTGCTAATTCTTCAACAGCAGTCGCTGCCATAAAGGATTTATACAATATTTCTCAGCAAGGCCATGCCATGCAAGATGCGTTAGAGGCTGAGTTGGCCAGAGAATATCCGCAGATTACCGATACATCGGCAAGACTGGCCGGGTTCTAGTCCCGGCCCTTTTGAACCGTGGATGTGTCGGCCTTTATGGCAAAGGTGAATAGTCTGTCTTTGTCATAAATACCTTGTTGATATTTGCGACTAAACGACCGTCGCTGATTGAGGCCGCATATACTGCCTGCCAGGCTGGGTCGGTGCCAAATGCTTGCCACGCAACAGCGGCTTCAGCAAGGCTTGGATGTGCAACTACGTAGACCAAAGTATTGGGCTGCTCCAGTGGCTTCCAATAGCTGATATTTTCAATGCCGTGTTTAGCAAATAGCGCCATAGTGTGGTCCCTAAAGCGCGTTTCCAATGCGCCTAACTTGCCGGGAAAGGTGGTGTAAGTGCGCAGTTCATAGACGCGCTTGTCTGGGTGCTGGGAGTAACCTTCATGATCGTCCGCAAAGCTATTGAGGCTTACAAAGGTAAGTAAAATGGTGCCCAGTAGAGCGGTCAGCTTGCAAAGTACTTTTACTAGGGGCTTGTTTGTGAACATGACGATGCCTGTATTGAGTGATTGATTTACGCTATATATTAGATGCCCTTCACCCAGATGGATAGTTGGCAGACAGGGCGACTTTAGCTCGCACTTTTGCCTAGCTTTACCCATATTCCTTCGTCTTTAATGCTGAGTCTTTGCGGGGTAAGCTCTGGGCATGGGCTTATCGCTCAGCACTAGTACAACTCGAACTGGGGAATGGGATATGTACATAAGGTTGTTTTCAATTCTGGCCGGCTTGCTTTTGGCCGGACTTGCTCAAGCGGATATCAAGCGCACAACCTCTGGCAAACCTGACTTGTCCGGTTTTTATGACAGCGGCACCCTAACCCCGCTTAATCGCCCTGAAGAGTTTGGCGAAAAAAAGTTCATGTCCCGTGCAGAAGCCGAAGTGCTGAAACAAATGAGCGGCTTGCTGCAATCAGATGCTCAGCAAGTCAGCGATCCAAATCGGGAGGCTCCCCCCAGCGGCGGCGACGGTAAGCACAGTTTTGGCGCTGGCGGTGTAGGGGGTTACAACACGTTTTGGGTTGATCCAGGTAGCGACGTTTCTGAGCTGAACGGACAAATAAGAACCTCCATTGTTTACCAGCCCGTAAATGGTCGACAGCCTGCAAGAACACCCCGAGGTAACCAGGCTATGGCCGATAATTTTAGCTCTTTTGCTTACACTAATGATGGCACTGCGTCTTGGCTAAAAAAAGGCGGACATGGTCCTTTCGACGGGCCTGAAGACTTGGCGCTGGCGGAACGCTGCCTGCTCGGTTTTAGTGCAGGTCCGCCGAGTCTGCCTGGTCTTTATAACAACTATAAGCGCATTGTGCAGACCGAAGACCATATAATGATCCTATTAGAAATGGTTCATGACGCTCGCGTGATTCGAATGAACTCTAAGCATGGACCAGCCAGTCATCGTTCGTGGTTAGGCGACGCCGTTGGCCGCTGGGAAAGCGATACCTTAGTTGTTGAAACCACCAATTTCCGTAACCAAACCGGCCTTTACGGGGGTGACGAAAACCTTTATCTGATAGAGCGTTTTACTTTGCAAGAAGACGGCAACTTACTTTATGACTTCACTGTGAAAGACGACACCGCGTGGACGGAGCCTTGGAGCGGTGCCTATGTTTGGCAAACCTCTCAGGACAAGGTTTATGAGTACGCTTGTCATGAAGGCAACTACGCGATGGGCAATATCCTGCGCGGTGCGCGGCTGTTAGAAAGTGAGGCGTTGGCTGAACAGGCTGAAAACGCTAATTAGATCGGCTCTTAAAAGCAGTTTTTAAACAGGGCTTTTGCTAAAAATTGAAAGGGGAGTGCGCTTTGGAATTTGAGGGATTTGATATTAGACCTGCTACTGATGCAGAGATGGGTCAACTTGGGCTTATGGGTTCTTACTCGTACGCTGGCGCGTTTGGTGATGGCGAAGACAATGTGGTCGCCAAGAGTACGAAGGCTGAGTGGACCTTATGCGCGTTTGACCAAGCGACTCGCACAGAGAAAGGTCAAGCCACCATGGCTACATCATTCTGCGCATTCCCGTTTACTACTCGTGTGAATGGCAAGGCTATGGCCATGGCGGGAATTTCTACTGTGGGTACTCGGCCCGAATATCGGCGAATGGGTTTGCTACGCAAAATTATGACTAGGGCTTTCGCAGAGCAAAAAGAACGCGGTCAAAGTGTTGCTGGGCTTTGGGCTTCTCAAGCGGCTATTTATCAGCGCTATGGCTTTACCCATGCGGGTATGAATCGAAACTATGCGGTAGATACTGTTGATATTCAGCTAAGTTTGGATAAATCCAGCGCCTTCTTAGAGTCACCTGTGGTGACTAGATACACGCCAGCGCAAGGGCTAGACGCTGCTCGCGAGGTCTACAAAAATTTTATCGCCCAGCGCACGGGCTATCTGCATCGAGGTAAGTCTTTATGGCTGAATAGCACGTTAGATGAAACTACCACCGATGGCCCGGTATATATTGCTTTAGCAGGTACACTTGAAGCGCCACTCGGATATGTTGTTTACACCTTGCGGTCTAATCTTGTAGCCAACCGAGCGCGTTCCCAAGAAATTAAAATTCGCGATTTTGCTTGGTTAGACTTGGCGGCCTATCAAAGCCTTTGGCAATTCATCGGCAAGCACGATTTGGTTGGGCGGGTGGTCTGGGCGAATGCGCCCATGGATGATCCTGCGCTGGCCCTGTTTCAAGAACCAAGGATGTTGCACAGCCAAGATACCGAAGCCAGTTGGTGGCGTATTGTGGATGCACCTAACGCACTGGCTCAGCGCGGTTATAGTGTGAGTGATGACATTAAAGTTGGCATTGCTGGAGATGACCTGGCGCCTTGGAATAATGGCTGCTGGCGTCTGTGTAGTGAGGGTGGCGAGGCCAGCGTTCAGCCAAGTAGCGATGAGCCAGACGTCACGTTGTCTATTAAAAGCTTAACGTCCATTTTCTGTGGTATGCACCGAGCCCAAGACTTAGCCAACTGGGGCTTGCTTAGCGGACAAACAAATGCCATTGCCCGCCTTGACAGACTCATGGGCACTCAGTACGCGCCACACTGTCCGGACCACTATTGATGAGAGCGGCTGATAACGCCTCGCAATACCTTCGCCCTGAGGCCAGATCAGGGCGCGTGTCCATTGCCACCAAGTTAGCCCACGGCGTAGGTTCCATGCCCGGCAATTATAAAGATTTCGTTTTCAGTACTTTTCTACTGCTCTACTACTCGCAAATTCTAGGTTTGTCCGCCAGCTGGGTCTCACTGGTGTTGGCCATTACACTTCTTGTTGATGCCGTCACTGACCCCTTGATGGGCGCTATTTCGGATAACTTTAAGCCGCGACTGTTCCCCAGTCTTGGGCGTCGCCATGTCTTTATGTATTTGGCCATTCTGCCTTTGGGCATATCTTTGTTTTGTCTTTTTTCACCACCAAAATGGGAAAGCCAGCAGGCGTTGCTGGCATGGCTATGTTTTTGGGCCATTTCAGCGCGGCTGGCGTTTACGCTCTACGTTGTGCCCTGGGCTGCTCTCTCCGCCGAACTCACCGATGATTATGAAGAACGTACGAGTATTGTGGTTTATCGAGTGGCCATGGCGTGGGTTGGCGGTATCGCTTTTCAGGTTTTTGTCTACACGTTTATCATGCCGGACGTTGGTGAGAGCTACGGTCAACTTGACGTTAATAATTACTCTGTACTTGCTTTTTGGTTAGCGGGCTTAGTTATGTTTTGGGCGGCAATTACCACGCATTTTACCCGCAACCAAATACCCTATTTACGCCAACCTACTGATCCTGCGCCATTAGAATTGAATCTGTTTTTAACGGAGGTTCGGCTTGCGTTTGCAAGCAGAAACTTCCGTTTGTTTTTTGCCGTCTCGCTGACCTTTTTTGCTACCGCAGGTACTGGCGCGGTATTTGATATTTATATGAATACCTATTTTTGGGAGCTACGCAGCGAAGATCTTCGCTGGCTTGGGGTATCGATTACTTTCGCCTTCATAGCCCTGGCCATTGCTGGCCCGATACAACGTCGCTTCAACAAACGCGATATAGCTGTAGTTTGTTTAATGTTGTTGATTATCACTTTGATCACTAAGGTGTCGTTTAGATTTACCGATATTTGGCCAGATAATGGCGATGCAAAATTATTGCCACTGCTGGTGTTGTTCACCTGTATCCAAATGTTTTTTGTCACGCTGTTTTCGGTGATGGTTGTGGCTATGTTGCCTGATATGGTTGACGAACAGCAGTTGTTGGTGGGGCGGCGTCAGGAAGGAGTGTTTGCCTCTGCATTTAGTTTTGCCAGTAAGACCACAGCGGGTTTTGGGCTATTGGTAGGTGGGTTGCTTCTAGAACATGTTATTGCCTTTCCAACTCAGGCTTTGCCGGGGGGGATTCCGGCGGATACCCTAATCGCTCTGGGTGTGGTGGACGGTTTGTTGGTGCCCTGTTTGTTTTTTCTGCCGGTTTATTTGCTGAGCCGGTATTCATTGTCTAGAGATAAGCTTGCCGATATTCAGGCTCTGCTACCTAATCATTAATTGTCCGACTGTCAAAGAGTGCCTTTATCGCCCTGTCGAAAAGCTGGATACTAGTTTAAAAGTTTTGAGGAAATTAGATGTTAGAGAAAGTTAATCCATCCACAGTAGGTATGTGTGAAGACCGCCTAGAGCGTGTTACCCAATGGCTAGAGGAGCAAGTGAGCAGTGAGCGGCTGGCTGGGGCCAGCGTGATGATTTCTCGCCAAGGAAAAATCTCCTACCTGCAAGCTACAGGTTTTGCTGATAAGGAAGTCGCTAAGCCATTTAATGAAGACAGTGTGGTGCGGATATATTCAATGTCTAAACCCATTACTTCCGTCGCCGCAATGATGCTTTATGAACAGGGCTACTTTCAACTTGACGACCCGATAGCTAAATATATTCCAGAGTTTGCGAATACACCCGTTTGGCAGGGCGGCGATGCCAGCGTTAGCCAGACAGTAGCGCAAGCCAGCCCGATTTTGGTAAAGCACCTAATGTCTCATACCTCTGGGCTGACTTATGGGTTTATGCAGAGCAATGTAGTAGACGCCGAATATCGTAAAGAGAAGATTGAGTTTATTAACTTTGATGATAGCTTGGCTGAGATTGTCACGCGCCTTGCCAAGATCCCGCTGATTTCCCAGCCTGGTAGTCAGTGGAATTATAGCGTATCCACAGATGTATTAGGTCGGCTTGTAGAAATTTGGTCAGGTATGCGCTTGGCTGATTTTTTCCAACAGAGAATTTTTATACCATTGCAAATGCATGACACTGCGTTTCAAGTGAAAGCGGAAAACCGAGATCGCTTTTCTGCTCTTTATGGTCCTGCAAACGGTGTCGATATGAGTAGTGTGGGCAAGGCCGCTCTGAATGATAAGAAGGAGAATCGGCTTGGTTTAACGCTCCAGGAAGGGTCGAGTAAGTCGCGCTATTTCAATGCGCCTAAGTCTGATTCAGGCGGCGGCGGATTGGTCGGTAGTATTGGTGACTATGGGCGCTTTTGTCAGATGTTATTGAATGGTGGAGTGTTGGATGGGTCCCGATTGCTAAGCCCAACGACGGTTCGATTTATGAGCGCTAATCAACTGCCAAATGACTGTGATATGGCTGCTATGGGCCAGCCGGTTTGGAGTGAAACCAGCTATGACGGCATTGGCTTTGGTTTAGGTTTTGCAGTTGTTCTTGACCCACCTAAAGCTTCAATCATTACTTCTAAGGGTGAGTACCATTGGGGTGGTGCTGCCAGTACTTTTTTCTGGATCGATCCTGTAGAAGATCTATTTGTAGTTTTTTTTACGCAACTTATACCGTCATCTACGTACCCCATTCGTCGTGAGTTGCGTGCTCGGGTGTATCAGGCGCTGGTTGAATAACGAGCAGTTGTTTTATTCAGGCACATTACGGGGGTCTTATGCAATTAGAGGTTTTTTTAAGCGCTTAATATCCCTGGGGATGCCCATTATCATCCATGTGCTGAAGCCTAGGAGCGTCGAGGTATAGCTAAGGGTGAGGTGCATATTTTTCGAGATTGGGCGGAAGATAAGTATTTATCAAAATACCTAACGAAAGATTTCCGTATATGTGCCTGTTCAAGGTGTCAGCAATACCCAGCCCTTAAACCTACTGGTATTTAGTGATGGCGCGGCTATCTGGGCGGCAAAGGCAGTATTCGCTCGGTGAATGTGTTGGAAACCTTGATTGCTGATGGGTTGTTGCCAGCAACGCGAGGTGAGACATTGAGTCAGCAAGAAGTAGACCGAGCTATATGTGGTATATCTAGCGGCGGCGTTTGCGCCTTTAATGCAGCGTGGCATAGGCCGGACGCAGTTTGTAAAAGAAGCCCCACTAGGGGCCTCTTTTAATTAGGAGGATCTGTGAGGAACTTATAAGATCCGACGAGAATTAAGAGGACTGAAGAATGACTACCTACGTAACGGCGCAAATAAACATTCAGAACCGCGAAAAATACGCGCTTTACGAACAAGGATTTATGGAAATTTTTGTTCGTTATGAAGGCAAGATGCTCGCTGTAGATGAAGCCCCCCAGGTATGGGAAGGGCAGTGGACCTGCTCGCGTACGGTGCTGATTGAGTTCCCATCAGTCGAGGCTGCTAAAGCGTGGTACAACAGCACAGAGTATCAACAGTTGGCGTCTCATCGCTGGGCAGCCTCAAACGCCAATATTGCTCTGCTAGAGGGCGTAGTTGCAGCAACCTAGCTGTTGCTAGTCTCACATTGATACCCTCTGGTTCTCTAAAAACGAGTCAACGTTGCTTGCGTTAACTTAAGGGGAGCCCTCTGGGCCCCAGTGCACGGCTAAGAGCTTCTCTATCGGTTGTTTGTGCGAGCCAAAAGAGCGGTTGAACAGGTCACCGTCAGTAAAGTGTTCTAGGGTAAATCCGAAGGGGTATTTCCAATAGTCGAAAACTTGGCTGCCTAATACGTGCTTGCCCACTCCCCAGCGCTGCTCATAACCCTTTTGCGCGAGAAAGTGGTGGGACTGCATGATGTAGTCCCAATGGCAGACTTCGAAAGCCGCATGATTAAATTTGCTGTGGCCTGCGCCGACTAAAAATAGAGTGTGGTGGTCTACATATTCCTCACCTCGGTCCAACCGCATAAATGTGCCCAATGTTTTCTCCGCGTTACCGATATAAATTTCGTCACTGGTGATAAAACCAATGCGCTCTTTGTACCAGGTTTCGCTGATGCGAAAATTTGTGACATTCAATACGCAGTGTCCAAGCCGTTTAATGCTGGGTGCGGTTGCAGTAAAGCTAACCCTTTGGCCTTGCCTAGGGCTGTCCTGATCCTCTTGATTGAATGGTGGTCGAAATGGGGGCGGCAACTTGCTGGCTTGCGATACGCCATAAACAATGTCTACTTCATTGCTGTCAGGATCGACCATTCGTGCTCTTAGTCCGCCTCCGGGGAGGTCTATATTCTCTATTGCGACATTATCGATTGCGGCAATACGCTCTAACTCTGACTGCGTTAGCGCCTCAAATCCCGTGCCTTTGAACTTTGCTTGCCCCTTGGCCTGCTCGGCTATATAAATGTAAGGCGCGCTATCGTAGCCTCTGGCCAAAAGTCGATTTTCTTCTCGTGAGACTTCAAAGCCAAAATCTGTAAGAAATTGAGTTTGCCTGACTAAGTCTTCGATTTCGAAGC